>ERZ773180.94-NODE-94-length-66978-cov-4.021278_pt1 | contig 66978 bp, 38 predicted proteins | sample MGYA00511080_ERZ773180 | MGnify/ENA primary metagenome ERZ773180 (study PRJEB29015, sample SAMEA2738175) | human oral metagenome | biome: human oral; feature: human-associated habitat; material: saliva | place: China | collected 2178 ... | reverse complement strand
ATAATAATCATAATTATAATTTTTTAAATCTTGTAACATGAAATTATTCAACTGATCATGATAATATTGATCGTTATGCAGTATCATTATTATCACCTACCTTGAATATACGAAGATTTAATACTATATTGGTACTATAGTATTACATATATCTACTATAGTATATGTAATCGTTAGATAATTATCTAACGATTCCTTCGTATATTCTTGGAAAAAGAAAAAAAAGAATAACGCATTACATGAACACGTTATTCTTATTTTATTTAGAATTTAACTATTTTCTTATCATCATCTGTTAATAATGATTCTAATGTATATTTCATTATATCGTTTGTATTTACAATGTAATTAACATTTATTTCTAAATCCTTATTTTCAAGATTCATTATAAATGCTTTTACAAAGTTATAATATGTAATTTCAAGATCTACATTATCTTTTTGTAATATAGATTCTAATAATACTATTTCCATACATATTAAACTACAAGCTGACTTAACCTTATTATCAGATATTTTAATTCCTTTTTCTAAATCTTCTGAATATATAAAATCAGTAAACTCTTTATATATATCCCAACCATCTAATTTTCTAGCAGATAAATCCCATTTAACTTTATTTAAAACTTCTGTAGCCATTTTCATGTAATCTACTAAATTAAAATCCTCTCTACTAAATTCTTCAGTAAATATAGGATTCCATATTGGAAAACATTTTTCTACAAAGTCATTTAATAATTTCACATCTGCTTTTAATAAATCTTTCCCATTCATAACTAATTCTTTTTTCATCATTCTAATCATTCTCCTTTTTCTTTTAAAATATATTATAGTATTTAGATATATCCTTATATATCTACATTAGTATATGTAATCGTTAAAACGCTAATTCGCGATTCCTTCGCATATTCTGAATTTTTGCGGTAAAAATAAGTTTAACCCCAATATAAGGATTTATTTTCTTATATTGGGGTATTTTTATTTATTTACCACATCATCATTTAATATATCATCCATCAGACTTTCAGCCATTTCACGCTTTCTCTTTAAACTTTCCTCTTTAGATAAAACTTTAGCTCTTTCATATAACTTATTCATCTTTAGCATTAATTTATTAAGTTTTCCTAAATTATCATAATGAATTTCTCTATCTTGTAATGTACTCACAATTTCTTCAGTTATAGCAATTGCTTTCATAATCTTTTCTAAATCATTTTCTGCGTCTGGATTATTACTAATAACCTTTGCTTGATTTAATTCTTCTTGAGAATACTTAATAAATATATCATTATGAATTAACTCACTATTAAATACAGGTTTAACATTTGTTTCCTCTTCAGTATTAATATTATCAACTTTTTCAGGTTCTATTTCTTCTTGCCGTGTTATAATAACAGGTTCTGGTTCTACATGTTCAGTACATTCACCTTTCTCACAATGTTCACAGTCATGCGGTTTTTCTTCACTATCGTGTTCTGATATTTCTGATATCTTATTAAATAGATTTGGAAATAGACTAGCTAGTATTTTACTATTAGCTGGATTCTTAATATGTTTATAACATTCACTAGCAAAGTGAATAAATCCACCTATATAGTATCTAAGTAAAAATTTAGTATAAGTCATACTAAATGCTATATCTTCTAATATTAAATTGATATTTATATTAACATTTGATATAAATTTAACTAATTTATGCATATTTTCCTCCCTTATTCATATTACAAATTCTATTGTTTTTAACCATTATGGTCAAAAATCATCGACAATAGCCTGTGAATAATTACATATAATAGAGTAGAAATATGTAGTTACTAGGAGGAAAATATGATTGGAAAAATACTAATAACAGCTGATGTTCACTTTGAAACATTAGAACTGGATAAGATAAATAACTACCTAGATTATTTTATTACATCCATTGAAACATATAAACCAGATATATTCTGTATAGCAGGAGATTTGGTAGATGATAGAAATATCAAAGCCGAATCTAACGAATATCAATTGCTAGTAGAATTTATAAGTAGAATATCAGACTACTGTAATAAATCAAACATATCTTTTATTGTATTAAAAGGTACTATTTCGCATGACGGTGAGGTAGTTAAAAATCTATATATAAATAATAAACCTTTTATTTACATAGATGATATTCAAATACAAACACATAAAGGAATGAATATATTATTCATTCCAGAACCTTATTTTTCATCTTATAATGAGTTCTATAACGCTCTTAATAAGGTAAGAGGAGATCAAAAAGTTGATCTAGTTATATTTCATGGTACTGTAGATTTCGCAATACCACAATTAACGCAAATAGACAGTAAATACAATTTATCTCGTTCAATTGTAATGAAATCAACTGATTTAAAATATAATTGTAAAACACTTGCAATTGGTGGACATATACATGCATATATTTATAATGATGGGGTATATTATACAAATAGATTTATAAATCAACGTGGACATTATTCTGGATTAGATACATATGGTCTTAAATTAGTAGAAATAAATGATACTAAATATGAAGTAACTAATATAATAAATCCATATTTAATTAAACAGACTATAGTTAATATAGATTTAAGAGATAAGTCTGAACTTGATATTATTGATATATCTAATAACTATGTCAGTCAAGACCAGAACGATATTGTATACAATATCACTTATAATTCAGATATATCAGATCAACGTTTATTAGTTAGAAAGTTTCAAGATTTAACTAACGCTAAATATATTAAGAGAGTCAAAAAGAATGCTAATATAGAAATAAATAAAGTTAAACATGAGTATAAAGATAATATTCATGCTATAGAATTATTAAAAGACATATATAAGAATAGATTTAACGAAGATTTAGACAAGAAATATATTCATATATTGAAAGGAGATGAAATATGAAACAGGCACTACATACAGCTATGGTAAATATAATACTTCAAGACCCAAAAGATAGATTTTATTTGACATCTGTTAAAAAGTTTCTTGATAGTATACCACCAGAAAGTCTTACAAATGATCCAGACCTTCAAGAAACTGCGAAATTTGTTAACCATCTTATTGATAGTGGAATTGATAGTAAACGTGAAGTTTTATTTCATATAAGTACAGTACCATATAGTACAATGTTTAAAGCTACATTAGATGATACTGAGTCTTATACTAGTGAATATAAATCTTATGTACTTAAATCATTAACTGCTGAACTTATGGTAGAAAATATCAGACCATATATTGATAATATAAATAATGACCTTAATAGAATAGAGTATGATTATACATCTAAAGAAGGTGCAGATGCATCTACACGTATAATTAATACAATACAACAGTTAAGAGATATATCTGACAATATAAACCTAGATATTGGTAAGTCTAATACATTGGTTATTGACCCATTAGCTGATACTATAGATAAAACTGTAATGCAAACTGTAACATCAATACAAGAACAAGCGGCAGAACGTGTAAAAGTATCTAAACCTATAGATATGATGGTAGGTGGTGGATTTGCTCCAGATACTTTAACATTATTTGCGGCTATTACTGGACGTGGAAAATCATTAATAATGCATAATATAGCACTATATGCTAGTAAAAATAATAAAAGAGAACAATTTGAAACAGAATTAACTCCTTGTATATTATTTGTATCATTAGAGCTTACTAGAGAAAAGTTATTCCGTAGACATCTAGCCTGGTGTGGAGTATCATTATCTGAAGATGAAATAAAAAGAATGTCTGAAGTAGAAGTAGCAGAGTTAATGTTAAGTTCATCAAAGAAAGTTGGTCTTAATATACCTATTATTTATATAGAAAGACTTAAAGGTACAGATAGTAAGAAAGATGGATTTACTACGACTAATCATATAGATGTAGCTAATGAAATATCTAATTATAAAAGAAATGGATTTGAACCAATTATAGTTATAGTCGACTATGTGGATAGAATGGATGTTACATCGACACGTCACGCCCAACTTGGAATGAGTGGTTCTGATGGTTCAAACGTTTTAAGACAAAAATGTAAAGAACTTAGAGACTTAGCAATAGATTATAATATTCCAGTTATATCAGCTATACAGCTTAATGGTATGGCAATGAGTATGATGGCTGAATGTGAACCATATTATAAATATATAGATATATTACAAAATTTTAAAGATGACTGGACATCTTCATCTAAACAACTTGGAACAGAAGTTGAAACTCTTGTATTCTGTCATACATTTGGTATAAATGAAACTATATTAAATGAGTCTGGAAATGATACCGTTATAACTAGTAAATACTTGTCTATGAGAGTAATGAAAGACAGAGATGATAATGCAAGATATATAAGATCAAAACGTGATGATATGTGGGAATCTGCGTATCTGTCGCATTTAAATGCAGCAAAGGTAGGAAGACCATATAGTCATCTATTGAAGACATCATCATTACCACATGTCGTAATGGCAATGAATGCATTTAGAATAATGGACGACGACTGGGGTCGTAGTATTACGATGTTTTATCCAGACGAAAACGCTGGGAGAACAGAGTCATATTCACAGGTAGCAGAAGATGTAGATGATGAACAAAAGGTAGAAGAATTATATTCTTAATAATTACATATAATAAGGTAGTGTTATAGTACATAACAATTATTTTTTATTTTTAAAGGAGGACATAGTATGAACAATGTTGTTGCAACACAATTTGACAACTTTGATAAGTTGTACAAAAACGTTCCCTCAAAGGGGCTAGCAAACATAGCTGAAGAGAACGGGCCATTGAATAATTTGGTGAATTCAATGGTGAATGTAAACATCGCCAATAACAGATACGATTTTATTAAAACTATTTTGGAGAGAACCGATAATCCATATAGTTTAGGGTCATTAATGATTGATCAAGCTAAATACAATGCATTACCAGACCCAATTAAAGGAATAGTAATTGATGTATTATCTAAGCTTCTGAATTACAAGGATCCAAATAATACAGATGCTACAATTAGAGCATCAATTGATTACCGTTTATTGGAAAATGCTAATCGTATCAATTATAATGATATTAATTATGTAGGTAGCGGAGATACTGTCGCAGACATCAAGGCATTAGTTGAAGCACTTACAGATTTATGTAGCATTAGTAAACCATTATTAAATGATAGTACTGGTGCAGTAGGTCCAATGTTTGATATGTTAGCTATATTAAAGAATAGTGGGAATATGGTAGCTTATAATTTAGCATTAGAATTACTAAATAAGCATGAAACATTTGCATTGGTACAGAAAGTTATAAATAAACTAGTTCCATTAGCTGGTAAATTACAATTTTCTATGGGTCCACAAAATATGACTACGACTGCGTCTAATGTTGCTATCAATAGAAATCTAGTATCAAGTATGGGAGTTGGAAATATGTCAGTTGATGCGATGTTATCAAATATGACTAATACATTGGCTAGTATAGTAAACCCAATGGTACAAAATAATTTACCAAATATTTTCCCAATGATTTCTTATTGTACACAATCAATTCCACAATTACTTTCATTAGATGTAGTTAGAACTTTTAACACATTAATGGCATTAGAAATTGGTGGTCCTATATCTGTAGCTGATAGAATGGCAATAGAAGTAGCTTATGGAAAATATAAAGCTATATTCGGACCAGATAGTCCAGTAAATCATGATTTAAGAATTAGTATTGCACTTGGATATTTAGCAACTAAACTAATAGAAGTAGTACAATCTTCTAATGGTAAATTAAATCCTGATATAATGAATGCTATAATGCAATATGTAATGGTTCTAAACCTAATCGCCTATGGACAAGATGCAACAAATGTAGCTCCAGTTAAATTAGAATTATCTGATGCAGTTGTAGTAGATATTCAAGCAGGTAAACCTTTCTATACACTTGGACTATACGGGGGAAATGCATTAATAGAAAATGCAGCTAAGACTTTATTCATAGTCAACCCTACAAATGGACAACCATTATTAAGTCCAAAGAATATAATCGAAAGTGCTGGTACAGCATATGGAGGTAACTCAAATCAAGGAGTTAATTTTATTATGGTAAGAACATATTTAGAAAAGATTCCTCAATTGAAACCATATGCGTCTAATGCTCAAACTCTAGACGAATTAGCTCAAGCTATAACTTCAGCATTAGTGAGATTACAAATCCATGCTTAATAATGTTATAGATTTCAATACTGATGAATTAGATAATGATTACCCAGTATATTATAATCTATTCAGCGGTTGTGAAAGTGACACACCACCTACACCTGAACAGTGTGGGGTCGGATTGTCTGATGAAGAATATTATAAAAAGCTTGAAAAAGTTCGTCTAATGGAAATGGAAGACAATAATAGAATGAGACGATGGGAACTTCAGACTTATGGTAAAACAGATAGAGAATACGCATATGGAAAGGATTGGAAGTATATTCCACCAAGTCAAGCAATTGTAGTAGATAGGAACAATATCGCCCTATATTGGAAACCATCTAATATGAATGCTGGTAATAAGACTCCTTTTATTGCAGACGCTATTACAGATGTTAAAAGCCCTAACGCCCAAGGTGCTGTGATATTTGATAGTAGATCAATTCCATCTAGTTCTATGGTAATATCTGACGGTGACCATTTTACAAAAATGACTACACAAGAAAGAAGAATAGTAAATACGGTAGAACGGCTAAGTAAAAATAATGATACAATATCATTGCAGTCGTTTATAAATATGGAAGAAGCTAGCTTTAATCAACGAATGTTAAATCATGACACTAGTCTAGATAGTTCGTTAAATAAATATATTAATCAAGGAGGAAATAGGATGTCAATACCACCAGTTACAGAAATGAAATTTAACCCAGAAGATATCAAACGTATAAATGATATGGGTAATGGAAATAATGGTTCATTCTTTAATGGACTAACAAATGAAGAAGTAGCAGCTAAATGGAATTATATGTCAAATAATAATATTCCAATTAATGCTGCAAAAGATATGATATTTGGAGATGTTAAAACACCAGTATCAACAGCAACAACAGGAACAGCAGCAAATCAAGCATTAAATGCAGCAATTAGTGCATCATTTAATGGTGGAAGTATGGGAAATACTAATAATGTATATATACCAACTTCAGCAGATATGGAAGCTGCTAAAAAGAAATATAATGAATTAACAGGAGGAAATACAGTCCAACCAGTTAATGCAACAACTGCTCAACCAGCTGCAGCTACTAAACCACAAGATGACCCAGTAGCTCAAATGGTACAAAGAGGAGTTAATAATATGCAACAAGCAACAGCAACAGTTCAACAACAGCCTAATGATTTATTAGGTGCAATAATGGCTAAAATGTCATCTATGGTACAAAATAATGCACAAGTTTCAGCTCCAGCACCAGAAATTCATCATACTGTATTTACAGCAGGTGGAACTGATACAAAAGGAACATTAAGAGAACAATTACTTACAATGAGTAATGTATTAATGTATGGTATAAATTTAAATAATCAAGATTTGACAACAGCTATCAATATTATATTGGATTTAGCTGGACTAGAACAAAAAGATCTATATACAAAGCAAAACCAAGGTATAGATTATAATATATTCTGTAAAGTTATAGATCAACTTTGTGATAGAATTAGTAAAGTAACAGACGGTACAGGTTTCTTTATTAATCAACAAATTATAAAATATGTTCAAAATACAATAGTAAATGGTCCTAATAGTTTAATAGAACCATTATATTTTTATGAAATGTTAGCAACTCTGGCGTTTGAAGGTTATATATCATTAGCTGATAATATGTACCCTGATTTAAGAAATAGCTTACTACAAGCTATATTATATTTCCAAAAGAACCCAATGCCAGATATACCAAAAGACCCTAATCACCCAGATGGTAAATTGAATATGGTTCCAATATTATTTGGACCTGGTGGTCTTTTTGAAACACAAATGGTGTATTTAAATAATAGCACAACTTATACAACAGCACCAGTTGCAACACAAACAGTTTATAATGTAAATCAAACAAATTTAGGAGGTAATAGTATGAATTCAGTATTTGACAGATACGATTCTAGACAAATGGCAACAACAGTAACAGGAGTAAATCCATATGGAACATTGTATTCAACTACAGCAGGTCCAGTTGGAGGTTATAATTATGTAGGGAATGGTTCTACTGTAACTAGTACAGGAACATATGGTACTGCAATGGCACCAAATAATATTTATATGAATGGAACAGCAAGTGCATTCCAAGCAGGTATTCAAACAGCACTAGGTGGGTATGGGGCTGGACGTGATAGTGTAATGGCTACTCCTATAAATAATAATTTTATTAGAACAGGGGTTGCTACTCAACCAGTTGTAAATACATACCAACAACCAGTAATTTCTGCAAGATATGCTCCAGTAGCTAATACTACAGTATATGGTGGTACAACACCTGCTCAACCAAATAATCAAGTTGATATGATGGGAATGTTTGCTACTATGTTAGGAATGTTATCGTCTATTGAAAATGTAGGTGGACGTAATGTTATAGATGTAAGAAATCTGGCTAGTATGCTAGGTGGTGGTACTGGAGGATCTGGAGTAGTTGAAAGATTTGGTAGAGCAACAACTCAACCAATGAATACATTTGGTACTACTTACGGTAATACATTCGGTAGTGGAATGTGGGGAAATACAAATTGGGGAACTACAAACTACGGAAATACTTGGAATGCTACAAGACCTGCTGGATGGGGAACTACTGGAACAATTCCAACATTTACATCTACAACAGGAACTTGGGGGAGTGCCACTCCAACATATAACTCAGGTTTAGGTTTAAGTTTTGCAACTCCTACTACAACTGGTTTAAATCTTAATACAACTTCAACATTTAATTATAACCCAGCTGCTTCTGTTGGTTCAGGTGTTAGTAATTTAACATTTGGAGGAACTACAGGAAACTGGGGAACTTCTACAACTCCAACATGGGGTGGAAATACTGGAACTTGGGGAGGTAACACTGCAGGTTTCGTAAATAATACAGTTCAAAATACAGGTCATACAGCATTTGGACGTCAAGGAGAAGATAAAATAGCAGCTGCATTAGGATTAACAAGATAAGGAGGAAATAGAGTATGTTAACAAACTTAAATAATAATTACATTTTACAAGGTTTATCTACAGGATTGCCTTTATTCATATTAGAATATTTTCCTAGTATAAAACCTGGTGCAATTATAACACCAGTTGAAAGTGATAATACTCCTATAACTCCAGTAGCTATAGCGATACAAAGAGGATATATTCAAGGACAATTAGAATTATCTAATGGAAAGAATCCAGCTATAATGTCATTTGAGCAATATCATGCATCATTTACTGAATATTATAACGCTATATTAGCTCAATTTGCTAATAGTAATATCAAAATCAATTTGAGTCATATAGGAGTAGACATATTGTATAGAAATTATAGATATGTTTCTGATTTTTATACAGTAGGTGGGTTAGTTAATATAACTGAAGCAACTGATTATGTAAGATTAGACGTAGACGCAAATCTATCATCAATTATCAGAAGTATACCAGAACTTGCAGTATTTGGAGTATCATACAGAACATTCTGTAGTTCAATACTTAGAACATTCCCTGAAATGGGAAGTTCTCTATCATTAGCAGGTTCATTAAATGCTTATGCTGATTATATAAAATTATTTAGTAAAGTTGATAGAACATTTGCTGATTATCAAATAATCAATGGAATGGATATGCCAACATTATCTGCTCAAATAGCAGCAGCAACACAAGGAGTAGACCCTGAAATAATTAGAACTGCTATTAGAGAACAAAGTGATTCTCCAGCATTACAAAATTATATAAAATTTATGATAAATAATAATATACCATCAAAAGTTGCAATAAACTTACTTGCGTATCATCCAAGTATTTTAAATATTGCATTAGATGCTATAAGAAGTGCATTAAGTTTACCAGTAGATAGTGAGTTAAATTTACCATTGATCTTTATAATAAAATCAGCTAACACATCAATACATAGTGCTACATTATATTAATTAATAGGAGGAAATAGAATATGAGTAATGCAATTTATAATATAGTTAGCTTATACAAAGCTGACATCATGACAGAATCTGCAACAAGAGAGTTTTTAATAGATGTACTAAGAAAGGCTTTTCCTAGTTCAAATATATATACAGGACAAAAGAGAGTCGTTATAGCAGACCCTGCAAATCCAAGTATGGTATATAAAATAGCATATAATAATGCTGGAATACTTGATAATATAAATGAAGTAGCAACATCAGATGCATTGAAAGGATTAGTACAATCTGGTCAATTACCTGCAGATGCACTTAATTGCTTCGCATTGTCTGCTTTAACTATAGACAGTGACCCATTTATAATAGTACAAGAATATGTACAAAACTTTGATGATAATCCAGAATTCAGAAATTGGTTAAATTCTACTGATGTAGTAAAGAACTATGCTATATCTGGAAGTATCAATAATAACCAAGTATTTCCAATCTACTGTAGTAGAGTACCAAAATATGTAGATGATTATAGATTAATATGTGATGCAATGAGTAATTACTTTGTTCCATCAGACATATCTATATATAAAGAACCAAGAAACTATGGATTTAAAAATGGAAGACTTTGTTTATTAGACATGGGATCAGTAGTTCCATTACTAACAAATAATCAAGGTCAGCTAATATACCCTAGATATGGTACATCAAATAAAATAATGACATATGTAGCATCATATTTAGACCCACAATTAACAATTTCTAAGATTCAACAAATGAATCCTGGAACATATCGTGTAGTTGAACCTGGAATGTCATATGACGCTGCTATACATGAGTCACCATTCTTAATGGAATCTGACGATGCTGTCCATGAATTATATATAAAGCATCAAAATCCATATGAATATAATAAATTATTAGCTATTTTCGGTAGATGGTACTTCCCACAAGTTACTATTGATAATCAAGGAGTAGCTTCTACTGTTAATAATATTGCAGAATATGCTCAATCTCTATATAATTTTATAGGAATACAAATACCTGAGCAAATCTTATGGTCTATGTGGAGAAACTACATCTATAAGAAATCTGCAATGTATATAACTGCATGCCCATCTGTTGTAAATATGAGCATATACCAACAAGTGCAAGGTGGTATATTCAAAATACCATTTACACAATTTGCAGAAGTGGTTAATAACGAATTTGCCTCTAGAGGAATCAATCTTCCTAGACAAATCATATTAAATTTAAGTTCAATATTGTATGTAAAACAAGTTGCATCTAATACAAACGATCCAGCTACTGTTTTATATCAATTATATCACAGCTCTCCAGACCAATTTATACAATTATATAGTCAATTAACTGGAGATCAAAATCAAAATGATATTTTCCTATTATACAATTCAACTATGGGAAATTTATAGGATGTGATAAAAATGTTAGATAGAATGTTAAATGAGGGAGTCTTGAAGATGTTTAGGAAATCTAAAAGAGAAAGAGGAGATGCTATTAAAAAGCATTTCTCCGAATTCTCGGATTACTATCATAACTGGTTAGAGACTACTTACAATACACCAGAAATAATAGAACTTACAAGAGAGTTCGAACAATTCCATAAAAATGATATACTTTTAAGAAAGATGTTCTATGATGCACGTCGTGTATTATCATATAATAAATTCTGTACAAGACAATATAGATTCTATGCTACTATATTGTATGTTATGAATAAGAGAATACCTGAATTCTTAAATGTATACAATACACCAATTGGTAAATTCTTAAGTGATAATGGAAGTGCAAGTCCTTTATCTGATTGGAATGATCAACTTCAAGAAATGAATGATTACCTTGATAGATTTACTTCTACAAGAAATGTTCATTTTATATCAAATGACTTCCAACACTACTCTATCGCCGAACAGTATATGATTGCTAACGAAGTTGAAGAGTTGCTAGCGGCACCTAATGGGTTATACCCATTACATAGAAATAATGAAAACCTTAAAGTGTAGAATAAGTTAAATGTGGGCCTTCGGGCCCACTATAACTTTTTTTTACCGAAAAATTTTAAACCCATTATCGAACAATCACCTGTTAAAATCAATAAAACAACAATAATTTTTACCAAAAGGAGGTTAAAATGACGTGGAAAAAGGTAGAAATTGACAAAACAGTCGATCATATAATACTAGTACAAAACTCTAGTATTATACCAAATTCTTTAGTTTATCTTAGCTTTACTACCGATAATGTAGCAGATGAGAATAATACCTTTATGATAACTGGTCCAAACCAATGGGACGGAAGAATTAAAGCCGGAACTAACTTATTCTATGCAGAAGAACATGGTGGAGAGTTCTCTTATACTGCATTTCCTGTAGAAAAATTAGAGAACTATGATATTCCTACTATACATAAAGATATACAAGCAATGAGACAATCTATAACTTGTCCAGAAGGATCATACTTTGTAATTCAAAATAAGGATGTTACACCTTTTAGTATATCAATAGTTGGAGAAGGGCAATTTATTCTGACAGAAAATCAAATGTTGTCATTCACATTTGCAGATGAAAGTACAGTCGTTGTACATGGTACTGGTCAAAAAGCATCATATATGATAGCTGAAGCTCCGTCTTTAACACAGCTATCAAAAGATGTACAGGATAAACTTAATGAGATATTTACTTCTCATAAGCAATTGCTTACAAAGATATTAACTAGAGAAGAATTTACTAAGTTTAAACGTAAAATGGAGTGTGGAAAGTGGTCTGATAGTCAGACTCTTAACGGGTTTAAAATATCATTTAAATCAGATCCATTTTATGAAACTGGTTGGTTGAATGATAACTCTGTGATTGATCTTATTGCTAATATAAAATATCTGGAAAATGGTTTAGAAAAACACGCATTATTACAATGTACTATCAATATGATAGATGCAGATAATATAGAACTTCTTAATTATTATTCAGATGATATAAATATAAGACAAAATCTAAGAGTAATTCATTTTGCATATCAAAATCCAGTTGATATTCAAACTGATAGTGGTATTTTAGAAATTACGGGGGAAATGAGTCCCGAATTTACTCCTATGATTCAAACTACTACTAGTAGATTAAGAACTGATAATATAAAATGGAAAGAATTAGATGGTGCTGTTATAGCTCCGACTAAAACTATCAATTTAGATGTATTTCGTGTAAATGAAATGATAACATTCTCTGATGAAGAATTTTATCAAACTAAAATGATAGCTAAAATAGATCATAAAGAAGCAGATTTATTTGCTAAATTTATGGAATATAGTGATGATTTTACAATAGGTTTTGCTAATGATGAATATAGTCTTATTTCTGATAGTGGAAATATATTTATTAAATATAATAAGAATACTAAGAGATTAGTTGCTCAATTTATGACTATTGCCGATTTAACTAGACCTATATGCTTTAATATTATCAATACTAAAGATACTATGAAATCATATACTATTAATATGCTGTATAGTACAACTTCTGCGGATATCGTTAAAGGATCTCCTAATACTGTTTGTACTTATACAATGTTTGAAAATAGATTCTCAGCTGCTATTTATGATAAATTCTTTAAGAATTTAGTAGATGAAGCTGGAACTGATACAAAAATATATAAATTAGCATTTAAATATTAAGGAAAGGAGAAAAAATGGCTGATAAACATTATGTTATTAATGAAAATGATGTTCAAAGGCTAATCAAAGAAATCTTACACGAACGTAATGTATTTACAGATACTACTGTAAATTTAACTGGTATAGATGCATCTGTAAGAAAAGTTCTTAAAGATCTTAAAGAATTACAAGCTAAACCAGATCAAATAAAGTCTTATTTATTAACAGATAAGACTATCACATTTAAAGTTCCAAAGAATTCTAAAGATGGCTTTGATATATCAATAGATGCTCTTACTACAAACGATAAGACTATCAGTTTCTCTGTACATATACCACCTCAATATGTACACCAGTTAAGAGATAATCCTTTCGTTACATATGCTAGTAAGTATACGTTAGAAACTATGCAAAATATTAGTACAATAGTTGATAATAGATCTAGTACCGAATTTGATTTTATAAAATTATCATTCCCTCGTGATATAACTACTGGAGTTTGTACATTGATAAGCCCCGACCGTTATATAGATAAAAATGATAATCTAAATCCAGTATTCTCTGGACTAGAAGATCAAATTAGTACAGAACCACCAGCTATTAAACAAGATATACCATCACCTGAGCTTCTAGTAAGATCACATTCTGTTAAATGGGTTGAAGGTATTAGACGTTCTGATTTTGTTCTATTAGAACTTGCTAAACTTACTAATACTGACACATTATATCATGTACGGGATGATGATAAACAAGATAATCTTACATTTAAATTTAGTTCTAAAGAGGAAGCTCGTAGAATGATTCCAGAGTTATGGAAAACTATTCCTACATTATGGAATCTAGTAACATTTGAATTCGATGATGCTGTTACTAATATAGATAGCTTATTCTCAAACACAGTACCTGATGGACAAACTGAAGCTACTTTTTTTACTACTAATTGGCCTAAATTACCTGATATTAATCGTAGTATTCGTGCATTAGTTGGTAAAAATATAAATTCTGCTCAAGGATTATATGACGGAAGTAAAATAAGTAGTATATCTAATGATTTACTTAAAGGAATGCCAAATCTACAAAATATAGATGATGCATTTGCTAATCTTCGTGATTTAGTAACGCAACCATCAGTTGATTTAGTTAAAGATAATAAGAAACTTATATCTGCTGAAGATTTATTCTTTAATAGTAATATAACAGAAGATCCTGGTTATTGGAAACTTAAATCTTTTGATACTTACCCTAATTTTGCGAATCATTTAAGTAATACACCAGCATCAAGAGATAATAGCCAATTTATACCATGGCCATGGGCTCTGCCTACTAATGGTAATACTAAGAATTTAACTTGGTTAAATGTTAAACAGTTTAAAGATACATATCAATCTATATTTAATGATATATCTGAAGAACCTGATAAATTAGTTAATTTTGAAGGTTATGAGTTTGAAATACTTGAAGGGGACTTAGATGAAATGTTCTATGGTAGTGCGGTTACTAAACTTCCAGATACAGTTAAAGCTGTAAATGCTAGAAGTGCTAAGAAATTTGCTAAAAATGTTACTACTTTACTTAGTACTGCTAAAACATTACGTATATTTGAAAAATGTCCTCAATTATATGATATTACATCTGCATTTGAAGGTTGTACTGGATTAACTGCAGCTGGAGATTTCATAGGAGCTTCAGATACTATATCTATATATGATAATGTATTTAAAGATTGTACTAATATAGATGTATCAACACTTGCTGAACCTTGGACGTACGCAGGTTTAGATGGATACCCTTTAGATATTCAAGGTGTTAATGGATATAAAAATATACCAAATTTACCACAATGGGTTCCAGTAGAATGGGGAGGACAAGGAATTGGTACAGTATTAAATGCAATTCGTAGTGTAACTCCTATCGTAGAATACTGTTATGAAGGCGATGATTATATAACATTAGATCTTAAACCTAATTTTAAAAAGGTTGGAGGTATATTTGATATATGTATGGTTGACCCGAATGAAAGATCTGTTGTAATAGATAAAGATAAAAGATTTAAATTTAGAGTTACAGTTGCAGAACCTGGTCGTAAATATATAATTGGAATTAATAACTTTAGTTCTAATTTAAAACTTACATCTAGAGATTGTATACGTGTTCGTTATTTGGAACCAAAAGATGCTCTTAATCCTACTATTAAAAAGGTATGGTCAGATTTTGTATACCAAACACCAATAGCACGTACAGGTACTAGACCAGCTAATATAGCAACTCCTCTAAGTTTCACTACGTGGGAGGATTAAAATGAATAAATTAATATTAAAAACTACACGTGATATGGTAAATGAACCTATAGTTGTTCATATAATGAAATATGATAAGACTATTAATAAATTAGTAAATATATGTGGATATGAATTTACTTCAGTTACATCTAATGATAAAATAGTAGAATTAGATTTAGGACAAGATTTTAAAGCTAAAACTGGAGAAGATAATGTAGTTAAAATACCATATGGAGCTATAGCAAGAATAGAATGTCCAAAAGGTAGTGAACCTGTTTTTATAGAAGACATGCTATCATTAAGTCCTACAAAGAATGCTGCTATATATGCTAGAGAATTCCCAGATGAAGTGTCTAATATAGAATCAGTTGTAAAAACTAATGATGGATTTAAGGTAACTCTTAAAGAAGCCGAACCTGGTACACTAGAATTATACGAAGTATCAGATAAAGCTAATCCAACTAGAGTATTACAAAGATTAACTCTACCAACATCAGCTGGAAGTACTATATACACATTCACACCAACTACGCCTATTAATGCTGCATCTAATGTAGTATCAGTTAGATGGTCAATATCTGACCATAGTAAGCATGCTGGAGTAAATATATCATCAGTTGATGTTTCTACTGCTCCACATATTGAAATTACTGGATTATCTTTAAATAATGGTATATTAGAAGCATCTATCAATAATATGGATAGTAATAGACCATTTAAAGCTACAGAAGCTGATGTTACATTTACTGATAGTAGTAATAAGACTATGGTATTACGTGGAACATTAGAAAATAGTCCAATTAGTGGTAAAGGTAAAATAACATTTACCCCATCAACTAGTAGTAAACTTAATAATTTAGAAAATATAGGAACTGCTAGTGTAACTTTAATTGGTGATGATAGTAATAAAGTTAATTATAGTTATAATATTACACCATTTAAATCAAATTCGAATGGTATTAAAGCTAACTACAATGATATGACATTTAATGATGCTGGTAATAAACTGACTATGTTAGTTAAAGATGAAAAGAATGTACCAGATTCATCATTAACATTATCATCTATAACTAATGAGTATGTTGCTGGTAAATTATTACATGATCCACCAGTTATTACTAAAAAGTCCATATCTGGAAATAAATATTGGGAAGTAGTGATAGATAATATTAGAACTATACCAATGAATAGATTATACAATACTAGAATGGATTTATCATATAATGAACCAAATAAGTTATCACAAAATATAGTAGTTGAAAACGTTAAAGCATCTTCTGATCCAGGTATCGTACCATCACCAGGACCTAGTCCAACACCTGGGCCTACTCCTGGAACAACTGAACCAGAAGTTAAATCTATGACTAATACAGTTGCATATTTTAATGATGAAACTGGAAATTTAGAAATAACTATGAGAGGTCCATACGATATACAAGCTGACCAATCTTATAAAATTAGAGATATAGTTCTAGTTCGTGATGATAGAGAAGTATATGTACATCCTAGTGTAGAAGTTGTAACTGGTACTAATGATATTAAAATACGTACTAATTATAGCAGTAGTTATGGACCAATTGATACGGTAAGTTTTAGATATAGTTTTGCTAATAAAGTATGGAGTCCAGTCCAAGATATAGACTGTCCTGATATATTTAATGAATATATAGATAGAATTGCTAATAAAATAAAAGCTTCTGACTATACTATAAATGAAAATAACTTAATTATATCTAATGGTACAACTTTTATACCAATTCCTTATAGTGTTATAGTAAAGAAAACTATTCTTAATAACTCGACTAATACAGAATCTAGTAATATAAATATAAAGAATAGAACTGCATTATTTAAATTAGGAGTTCTTAATAGTAGTGGAAGTGAAGAAGAGGACTTAAATGGATTTACATTAAACTTTACTTATAATTATTATGATAAAACTATTGAGATAACTAAGGAATATAGACAGCTGGTAGAAACACTTGATGTTGATAAGGTTAAAACTGTTAAATGGAATATATTAAGTCCATATGATGTATGGGGAGATTGGATTGAACCGTTTGATAATCCATCTAATCCTGATAATAATGGTATTAAACAGTATGCTAATATACTAAAACCAATTTATGAAAAGGATATAGATGCTGAACATCTTATATCTTCTAGTGATAATATAAGATACGTTATTAAGCATCCTAGTGCATTAGCATTAAATGAAATATACAATGTATTTCCTATGTTACATATGGTAGACAGGTTCCCATTAACAGATAATATTACAAATATATGCTGGTGTGCTAAATTAAAATTAAGTCAATCTAATGATGGGTATATGTTCAAGAATGATATCCACGATATTAGACTTAAATGTAAATTCATGCTTAATGATGAAGAAAAAGTTGTATATGTTAAATTTAAATCAGTTAAAAAGCTGATAGATACAGTTGAATGTATAGACCCTTATTTAGTAAATGATGCTGGTCAACCAATAAGTATGGCAGATTTTGATATTTATGCTGACGCTATTATGAATGGTATGCCATTTGTTACTAAGAATAAAGAGCGTGTTAAAACTGCTATCAAGTCTATTTATTCGTCTGCTATAAGCATTAATAGTGGTCATAGCTATGTAGTAACACATCCATCATCTTTACATGTTGATTATTATGATTTCAAATATAGTAGATGGGGGGAACATAAACAAATATTCCCATTTACATTAGTCATAGGAGATATAGTTAACCTTAATCTAGCCGATATGTATAATGTAGATACATATGACACTTTCAATACTGCTTATAAGTATATCAGGGATAATAGTACATTTGCTTTACCCAATACTAAAGTTGGTATAACAGTAATACCAGAAATTACATTTAAAAATAGACAAGTAATCTCGTTACCAGAACAAGTGTTTAAAACTAATAATGGTACAAAATATATGAAACTTAATAAGATAATTTCTGAAGTTGGTATTACTGCTACTAATATAGTAACACCAATGTTCAATGATGTTATAAATGAACCAGAACGTTCTCGTACAGAGATAACAGCATATAATACTGCATTCTTACCAACAATGAGTAACTTTACATTTAAGTTTAGCCCAGATTTTAAAAAGCTGCATTTTAATCAGGGTGTAGAATATAAATTAATGAGCCCATTATTACATCCATATAAAAAGGTTGAAGATCGTTATAGAGATTTTACTGAAAGTAATAATATAACTCATATTAAAATTAATTATATAGGTAAAGCCAATGTTGGTAATAAGAATATAATAAATCTTACATCTGATCAAATTAAGAATTTAAATATGTTTACTGTTAATTCTATAAATTCTAGTAGCACAGTACCTAATCCTAGTATAACTGGAATAGACACTGCATCTAATATTGCTAATGGAAATAGAACTAAAGATATGCCAGTATTTTTAGATCCTTATTTTGGATTATTAAATACTAGATATCCAAATAGAACATCTACAAATTCTAATTACCCAGTAATTGAAACTGCTAAGGTTAAAACTTCAAGTCCATTTACAGTAGAAAAAGGTGTAGATGAAACATATCAAACTGGAAAATATAATTATAACATATATAAGTATCCTAAAATAATGGAAATTCATAATAAAATGAATAAAAATATTAATAATTTTTATTATATAGATAAAGGTATTCCTTTTATATATCCGTCTAACAGTAGTGATACAAAATATTATCCAGTTTTAGCTAAAGATTATGATATTTATAATAATTATTCCACTATAAAATGTCTAGTTGATCAAGCATATAATTCACCTAATTTATTAGCAAAACCTGTAGTTCTTAAAGCTAGTAAAGGTACTGATGATAATATGTTATCAGAATATCAAAAGGTTTTCTATAAACAAGTTCCTCACTATATATTCACAACTAGTGGAAATATAGATGATAGCTCTAATAAAGAAATATTTAACTTCAGAGAACTTAAAAATGATAATCATGACTATGTAATAAAATATCAAGTTAAGTTTGAAGACGAAGATGATTATAATGAAAATGAATTAGTTTACTATCTTCCATCTATAGCAATAGAAAATTCATTACTTGATACTTATAATAAGTTTACATTAAATGATATTAAAATTATAGAACCAGAAATAAATAAAACTAATGCGTTTGATATTATTAAAACATTAGAAAATAAAGAACTTGTCACATTAACTGACAATGACAAATCATTCTGGAATAAAGATATAGAATCAGTTAATCTAAAACCTTATATAACTTCTAAAATATTTAATAACGACAGAAACTCAAGTGCTAGTCATTATATATTAGATACAAATGTGTTACTACATAGTTATATAAGAACATTAGCTGTATTTCATGATGAATTTGAAGCTATTTATACAGATAAAACTAAGTCACCATTTGATGTAGCTAGAGAGTATTTAAATACACACGAAGATCATGACCCATTTTTAATAGATTATAGAAATAGTACATATTTAGATATCCATACAAGTAGCACAGATACAGAAACACGTAAACCAGAAATTTTACAATTTAATCATGTTATAGTTAATGAATTAACATCTAAAAATGAATGGGATACACAAATATATATTGATAATGTTGATAAGTTAATATTCTTTAATACATTTAAAGAACCAATAAATATGACATCTGATGCAGAACTAGCTTATGGAAAAATAAGATACCCATCAAATTCATTTCCTGTAATTTTTTCTAGTGGTATATCTGACTTAAATGTTAATATAGATGAAACTAAAAAGGTTAAGATTTATGCCGAATTTGTAATTCCGCCATCACGTACTTACCCATCTATTACTACTAATAAAACATTATTTGAACATAGTGTAATAAAATTAGAAAGTCAAGTAGTAAATCTTAGTGAATTAAAGAATTATGGAAATGATGTAAATCTTGCATCTCTAATAAGATTAGGATCTAATGGTAGAGATTTAGTAGCATCAGTTGATAAAGTTACTGGATTAGATGCAACTAGAGATTTCTTATATAATAAATTAGTTCCTAATGAATCTGATAGATTCTATAATAGATTATCCCCATCTGCAATATTAGCATCTTTAAGTCATTGCAAGATAAAAGTTAAAGAAATTCCTGAAATGGAATATCAACCAGAATTTGAGCCACAAGATGGTATAGAGACTTATGAATTCCAAACTAATCAAGTAGTAGTACCTAATTATAGTTCTAAAGAAAATATGGATTATCCATTTATATCAGATATCGGTCATAACGGTAAAGCTGCTACTCTTATATTAGAAAGCGAAGGATTTAGTAAAGAAATACCAGTTAATCAGGAATATGCAGTTGCTGATCCTAGTATGTTAACATCTAATGATAAGGTATTTATAATGCAATATGCATGTATGAGTATTGAATCTGATGAGCAATCTAATTTGGATATAAATTTCCAAAGAAAAACATATGTTGCAGAATCATCTGCTAAACCAGACTGGATAAAACTTAATTTACATGTAGGAAATACTACATTCCCTATAATGTTTAGTAAAGTATTATCAACTGAAGAAAATAAGAAATATCCTAAAACTTCAATATATAAATATAAAATGCAGTTAGATCCTGAATGGTTTGATAGATTGAAATCTGATGTTGGTATGGCAGATATTAAAGAAAAATTATATATTGAAATTAATGGTATAGTAGAAAGTCAATATTATAATCAATTGACTCTTGATTTTGAATTCTCATATAATGGCGTTAATACGTTTACATCATATCAAGCAAATGCATATCATAGTGAACTTGGTATAATGTTAAATGACAGTAGAATAAATCCAAAATGTGTACCTTTATTTAGAACTATTAGAGATAAAATACAATCATCGAATTAAAGATGAAAATCCAATATAAAAATAGAAAAGAAGGAGGTTAGTTTATAATGATTCTAGATCCTGTAAACTCTAACGATAAAAGAGTATGGGATATACTTAATACCGTAGTTGTACCTGCTACATTTAAACCAGAAATGACACTGGAAGATATAAATAAAATATTGAGAAGTGCACATGAAATGGCTGTTAAAATTATGTTAAATGATAATGAAACAGTTAATATGCTAGGTGCTACATTTGCAGATAGTATTAAAAATTCTTATTTTGAAAATACTATACAAAATAGCTACGGTCTTATAACTCTTAAAACTATTGAGGGGGTTAGCTCTAGATATATTCTATCTAACCTTCTTTTCTATATAGAGAAAAAAAGAGTGTTTGATTATGTTTATACAATGATAACACAAGAAAGTACTATCCCACTTATTAAAAGATATCGTGAGCAGACTGAACAACTAACGTTTATGGATGTTGAAAATAAATCTATTGAAGCTGTTCAAGAAGCTACAAAGCAATTATTATATGCTTTAATGATATCATATGATTTTGATACAATACGTGAATCTTGTAATGCTATAACAGATGCACAATTAAGAGATGCTGAAAAGAGTTCTACTATAGTTAACACATTAAAATTTAGTGAATATTTAGTACCTGATTTTGTATATGAAATAGCATTAAATTCTCGTAATTTATCAGCCAATGAAGATAAAATACATAAATATTTAAATGAAGTTCAATTAATACATTTACCACAAACTTACTTTAAATATTACAGAGACGTTTGTAAAAGTAGTGATGCTTCTCGTATTAAAGATGAAGCTGAACGTACTAAAAAGGAACGTGATTCATATCATTCTATAGTAGGAGTTAGATGTGATGGATTGAATGCTGAAGAAATTGAAGTATTGAATAAGATAGTTATGGAAAATATATTTATAGATAAATATAAAGATATAATTAATAAATCTATAATTCTTAGAAATATAAAAGACATCATATTTGATCATAAGCATATTAATGACATTGTAACTATAGATAATGATGCTGTATACTTTACAAATAGTGATGGTAAATCAAAACCAAGAGCATTCCCATATAAAGACAGAATACCGTCTGATAATGATAATACACCTAAGGGAGTAGAAGATATAGACAATGATGAACAAGAAAGACTTAATTCTAGTGATATAATATTATCTACTACTGGAATAGGTCCAGATACGTTTAATCAGCTGTATGTAGCTAATACCTTTAGTAAAGACTTACCTAAGACTCCACTCGAGCGTATACAACATAGAAGGCGTACTATAAATAGGCTTAAATCTAAATTTAGATCTAATTATAAAGTAATGACTGAATGTAGTGTATTAGAAAAAGGTGATTATTATGATGGATTCCGTTACTTTAAACCTGGAAAATCTAATAATGGAATTTTTAGGACAAATAATGATGAGATGTTGTTGTATGCACTAATTGAACTTGAGACTAACTATAAAAAGAAGAGGGCCCATATAGATAAGGAGAAAGCTTTACAGCAGAACTCCACGGACCTCAAAGGAGGTAGATTCTAATGTTCATATGTCCATATAACTATGAACTTAATAAAATAAGAAAAAGACTACCAGTTGTAGACTCATTTGAAAAGAAATCTTCTTCATCTATATTTAGTAACGCAGTATTTGGTGTAACAGAAGAAGAATTACAAACTAAGTCGGCTCTTATAAATTTAGGATGCTACGTATTTAGACCTCTTGTTCTACAAGCATTTTCTCGTATTAACCGTAAATATGTTGCTTGTGCAACTTCTAATGGAAAAGAATTCTATTTTCGTAAAGGTATTCTTTATGAAATGGATGACACATATACGAGTCAACCTGATGATATTGTTGGTTATGGTCCATCGTTTCTTTATAATAACTGGAATAATATAGATAAAAACCAGTTTAAGCAAGACCATGGACGTATTTCAAATAAAGAATTAAAACTTTCTATAACAAAACTTTCACGTGATCAGCTATTTACTAATTATATATATGTAATAGCTCTTGCTTTTAGAAGTGAAAATATTGATAATGGACGTACTGTAAATGATTGGAATGTATTATATTCCGAGATTATACGTGCATCTAATCAATATAAAATGATGAAAGCTGGAGTTGCTGGTGTGCGTGTTGATTTACGTGATATGGAATCTTTAATTCAAAAGGCAGTTTTAGATCTTGGGGATTATATCAAAGATACATTCTTAGGTCCTCATGGAATTGGAAGAGAAGAAATACTTTCCCGTAACGTAGATAATGGTGCCCGTATGGTTATCATTCCTGCTGTATGGAAAGAAAAGAAACTTCGTCAAGCTCGTATTGGAATGCGTGCTACTGGAGTTCCTATGCATCTATTACTTCCAATGTTTAAGGAAACTATTATAAAGTTTTCTTATACTTTAATAGAAGATCTATTTAATGCCGGTTTATTTGAACCAAGAGTAACAAGAGATTTCTTAGCATATTATGATATAGAATTTCTGTCTAACGCGATTACTAATATGAGTGACCCTCACTTTAGAGTAACGGATTTTCCTGCAATTAAGTATGATGGTTCATTTACACATATCAAACTTACATTTACAGTTGATGATGACGGTACTGAGACTAAAGTGACTAAGCCATTATCGTGGACAGAATTCTTTTATATAGTTGTAGAGAGTTATGCTAAACTGTATGATACTCGTATGATTGCTGTTACGAGACCACCAGTTGATAGTATGACTTCTCTACAACCACAAAGACCAGTATGTCTTACTTTATCACCTAATCTTACTAAAAAGGTTAAAGTAATGAATAACTGGTACGTCGATTTTCCGCTAATTACGGAACAGTTAAAAGCTAGATTCCAAGATCAGATATTTGATAGCGGATCTAGACTTATTGCATCTATAAGTACAGGAATGAATGCTAAAATGGTTGGCCCGTATACAGTAATGTGTGCGTGAAAAGTGTGTTAAAAGCTGGAAACCCCTAAAGCTTTATAGCCTATTTAAAGCGATTATAGCTATATAGGAGACGAAAGTCAGAAATAAGTATAAAGATGTCACATGGTGAAATAAAAGCCTCTTAAAACGGCTATAAGAGGTCCTAAATGACGTTTACAATGGGCAATCAGCACTCAGATATCTGAGTTCAACGACTATTCCTGAAATGGAAGTACTGACTAAGTAGTTGGGAAATGCACACACCCTTTTATATGTAAAGGGATTGATATAGTCTGATCTCATATGAAAGTATGAGTAAGTGAATTGATGAACTTGGTATGGAATTAACGACTCCATATAAACATAAATAGACCACGATGAACATACCCGTCGCTACATATTTGAAAGAATGTGTAGAAAATCTTGTTAAAAGCTGGGACTTACTAAAGCCTTTATACCCTAGTGGTGAAGAAATTCAGAAATAAGTTAAAGGATGACATATGGTGAAATACAAGCTTAAGATTCGTTATCTTAAGTCCTAAGTGTTAATACAATGGAGAATCAGCACGCAATGCGTACAACGACTATATACTACAAGTGTAGTTAAAGCAAGACACCTAAGTCAATTATTGATATGGTGATGATATAGTCTGAACATCTGAGCAAAACTCAGAGCAGTTATTATAACGATATAAAGCTAACGACTTTATATGAACAATTTGGGGGATACTTTAATGTATAAGCCCATCAATTCCAAAGAGGCCGTAGAAGATGCAAGAAAACAACAAAAATCACCTTTATTTATATGTAATTATGATGGTTCATTAGCTCGTAGAAATCCAGGTAAGGACTGTAACCAAACTTGGTATTCTGTTAGTAGAGACCCTAAACCATCAGACAATGCTAAACCTGCTGATATGAAACATCCATTTATAAAACATTTAATATCACTTACAGATGGACAAATGGATCTGGACCTTATGTATAAATCTTGTATGAGATTTGACATTAACGATGACCCAGAAGTAGGTTTATATGATAGTATTACTATAAAAGATAGAGGAAAAACTATAAAGACTACAGTAGGAAGACTTATGCTTAATAAATGTATGTTATTCCCTGTAGCAAATCATCCGAAGTTTGAATTTCTTAATGAAGTTTGTAACTGGAAGAAACTTAGTAAAATATGGCGTAAAGCTGTAAACTATGCAATGGAAGGAAGTCTTACACAAGATGATGTATTAGATCTTATAGAATCATCAAATGAATTTGGGCTTAGATTATCTACAGTAGTAAATGCTAGTATAAATGAAGATATGATGAACCCAGACGATGAGTTTACTGAATTCAGAGATAAAACTATAGCTGCTGCTAAAAAAGTATTTGAAGAAAATGGAGATTATTCTGTTCTTGAAAAGGCTGAGAATGAAGTAGTAGAATTTGCAAAGAAACACTTTAAAGATAATGATATGGCAGAACTATATGATTCTGCTAACAAGGCTAAATGGGGAAATGACTTTAAGAACCTTAACATTGTAATGGGAAGTATGCCGGACTTATCTGGTGGTAAACCCGTTTATATAGATAATGCATTAGTTGATGGTATTGATAAATCGTTTTTACCAAATATAACAAACGTTGCCATGATAGGAGCAATGGATAGAGGTCTTAATACAGCATATGCTGGTACTATATATAAAGACTTATCTCATGGTTTAAACCACATTCAAGGACTTACTCATGATTGTGGAACTACTGAAGGTAAGATGTTTAAATCAAATGATGAATTTGATTATGTACATCGTTATATAATAGAAAATGGAGAATCTATACTAATTACTATGGACAATGTTCATAAATATGTTGGTAAAACAGTAAAGATGCGTTATCCTTTAACATGTAAGGAAAAAGATGGACATTTCTGTAGAAAATGCCTTGGTGAATTTATGTTTAAAGCATTACAACAAGATGTAGTCCCAATTGGGGTTTATATCTCAGAAGTAGGTTCAAACCTACTAAACGTTCTAATGCAATCTACACATAACTTAGGTTCTAAGATGTTCCATATAAAGAATTTTAATGATTATGTATATCCAGCTGGAGCAGATCTATTTGAACATAAGATAGATCCTATTACAAAGCTTGAAAAAGTATACTGTAAAACAGATATTAAATGGATATTACCAATATCGGCAATAGAAGCTGTAGATACTTATTATAAAGTATTAGCACATGGTTCTATACTTGATGCAGGAGATGGAAAGCAACATACTATAGTATTTGGTTCGGATGTAAGTACAACACCAACTGAAATTATTAGACCTAAACCATCTGAAGGTGAAGATGAACCTTTAGATAAACACGTTATATTCTGTTATAAGAAGGGAGACTGCTTCTTAAATACAGTTAACTCTGTAAGAAGTAATATGACTGTGTATCGTATGCTTAAAGTATTCTTAGGTGGAAACTTATCTAACTTAGTTCCAGTGGAAACTCACCTAGATACATTAAAGAATAACTTCTTAGCAAACGTAGATCTTGGAGCAGCAGATTTATCTCTAGAAATACTTGTGGCAAGTTTAGCTAGAGATGTTAACGACCCTAAGAAAACAGCTAGAGAAACTGGAAGTAAGAAATATGTATTTGCTTCATTATATGAACTAGCTGTAATGGGAGGAACATTTAATGCGGTATTTGGTCCAGATGCTGGTAAAGCATTAATGATTACATTAGCTAAATCAGAAGAGGAACAAACTAAAACAGTTTCTCCATTAGAAAAGGCTCTTAGAAGCTAGATTAAAATGCGTTTAAACGGCTTTATAGGCCGTTTAACGCTTTATTTATTTAATACGATTAATTATACTACTTTATAGTATAAAACGCTGCTATTACGTTATAATAGCTTTAAAATTGATTTTAAATGGAGGTTTAAGATGCAATTAATAGAAATAAAAGTTAAAACTAGCCCTCATGGTAATGATAAGTTCTTAAGTTTTGATTTTGACTGGATATTATGGGCAATACCAACAGCTTATAAAACTATTACAATACCAAAAGGTACTTTTAACAGTAGAAGTATGAAACATTGGCAAAATGATGAAACTATACAAATTATGGATAAAAGTCAAGATGTAAAACTTATATTAAAGAATGGAGACCAAGTAACAGTTACTGGAGAATGGTTCCAATATATATCTAGAATGGCTGGACATGTTTCATATAATCCTAAATACTAGGAGGAATAAATTATGGCTTCAACTGCTAAATTAGTAGACCATCGTTTGCAAATTATGTATAGATTACTAAATAATTTAGTAGTCAAGCAAGAACATAGAGCAAATTCAGACCCTAATGAACCTATATATGCAAAAGAATTTGAGGCATATATGGCTGCATTAGAACAAGCTGATACATTATATGATTATCGTGGTACTATAACTGAAACTTTACTACGTTATCATAAACCAGATATAACAAATGTAGAAATTACTAATATTTATAGTGATTTCAAGAACTTCTATAATATATTCTCATTTCAGGAACAGTTAAATTTAATGACTGAGCTTAGAAAAGATAGATTATTATCATATATAGAAGGTAATACTTATTATAGAATGTTATTAGGTGTTCCACCTTTAGGGACACCACCTGAAGAATATGTGTATTATAAAGGAAATCCCGTACATACAATGAGTTATGGGGAAATACTTAAACTTAAACGTAGTGGAGCATTAGATGTTCTTATACAAGATAATCCAGATGCTGAATATCTACTTTATGTTGATAAAAGAATAAATCTTATAGAAGCACGTAGAGCTAGACAGTTTGAAGTGTTATGGACACCTAAAACTGATGAGGCTAATGCTTATAGAGAAATGTATAATAAAGAAAGACGTGTATGGATGCAAACATATCATCAAACATATCTAACTGAAAGTACAGACTTTAATGAATCTATAGAACTTACTACTATAAAGATGAGAGCTATTATATATTACTTTATTAATATATACACTACTCCTCTAGGAAAGACATCTTTTACTAGAGAAGAATCTGAAGATTTATATAAGATGTATGGACTTACATTTCCACAAAATATGCCAGACTCATATAGAAATGCTACTACGTATGTACTAAATTATTTAGTTATGTATAAAGGTACAAACTATGTATTGGAATATATAGCTAGGAAAATATTCTCGGGTCTTAACTTATATAAATATTTTATAAGAAAAAGAAGAAAACCTGGGGTTATAGAAAGACCAGGAATGTCATATAATGATTTATATGACGTTGAATTTATACTAAAGCCTTTTAGAGCTATAAACCCATATGATGATATAACAAATCAAAAAGAAAAAACTTATCTTACTGAAGATGAGAAGATGAGACGTAATTTTACTAATATAGAATACGAAGACCCATCTTATCACCAAAAAGAAGATAAAGAAATGATATTAACATATGATGAGGTTAAAAAGTTAGACCCTAGATGGTCTGATAGTGAAGCGTTGAAGAAACGTGTATTTGAAGAACCATTCTCTTATATAGAGTCTAAATATCTAGGTATTGATAATATATTAGATCTTAACAATGTTACAATAGGATTATCAGTGGTTCATAGATATTTCTTACATCATCGTGATATTTTGAAAAATTATGAAGTAACTTATCAATCAAATGGTTATACATTTAATTTCTGGGATTTATGGGTATTTTATAATGCTATGATTACATATAGTATGGGAAGATATCTATTAAAAGATTTTAAAGATGAAAGAATAGATCCTAGGCCTGGTGATGTAGTAGACCGTGTAGATAAAATACTAGGATTTAATACTATAAAAACACATCCGACTATAAGGATGTACTGGCTTATTGTGATGGCACAATACCCATTTGAAACTAAACTGGAAGAATTCCCAGAAGCTGCAAATTCTGATACAGATTTCCTACAACTTATGATTAATACTGATAAAGCAGTTGGACTTGCAAAATTTGTTGATTCTGTATTAACAAAGGCTAGAAACCATATTGAAGTTAATATGATACTAGAAGTTTATAGACATGTTCGTATAATGAGTAAAGAACCAGAAGCATATAATACAGTATCTACATTAGAAGGTCAATCTTTTGTAGAATATTTAGAAAAATATGTTCCTGATTTATATGTATTCTATGAACAACTTCAAGACCAAGGCCAAGATGCAATGTTACTAGAAATAGATAACTGTACACAGTTTATGATAAGTGTTATTCAACGTTTAGATGAAACTGAAGAGTTTGCTGATTTATTAGATGTTTTATATAATATTAATATGATGTATGGTGGTATTTCTAAATACCTATTATATATATTAAAACTATTTAAAGCATGGAGAGTAGAGTTTATATCAGAAGGACTACTATTAAATTATAATGAAAACTATAATTATCAAGTCAATGTAGACCAAGTAACGTATGATGTAAATATCACTCATCGTAATAGATGGAATGTCTCACAATATGACTGGATAGAACCAGCTGCTGAGACTGACCGTGAATTATGTGAAAAACAAAGAAGTCAAGATGCTCTATATATGGTTACAAGATATGGAGATATTAAAATTAGTTAAAGGAGTAAATATATGAACGATAAACCAATATTTACATATAACTTACCAGAAGATACCCTTAAAACATGGGATGGACATATGTATAAATTAGAACAAACTCCAGATGGTGAGTGGGTTGAAGTAGACCTTGGTGCTAATAAGGTATTATTAGGAGGTTTACAAAGATTATGCGGTGCATTATATAATATACCACCTAAGGTAAGAGTAATTACTTTTGAAGAAGATCTTGTAAGAGGAGCAGTTGATGATTTTACTTCTGCTATAACTACAGATCCTAATGCAAAAGATCAAATTATGGGTTATAATGTATGTTATGATGGGTCTCAAGGAACTGATGTTATTGCTTATCCTAGACATAAGAAAGGATATAATTTTGATAATCTAATTCCTTTTAGACTTATTCCTGAAGGGGATAATGATTATGAAGTTTATTATCGTGATTATCTACATAGTAGAAAAATACTTATAGAAGATAGTAGTGGTAATGAACATCCTTATATAGCATACTATACTAAGAAAATAGATGTAGATTATGCTGTTATGACTGATGATGCAACTACTGTACCAGATAACCCAGATACAGAATTAGTTACAGACAAGGATGTTAGAGCAGTAGCTCAATTCTTAATAAATATAACTGATAAAGAGCTTGTGGAATGGTTCTCTATATTTAAGAAAGGTAAAATGGAATCAGCTGGTTTCAACGCACTTTGTACAATGATAGGAAAACCATCTAAAATAAGACTTAATGGAAAAGAATTTGATACTATGAATGACACTGTAGTATTTAGTAGACTTAATCATATCTTAGTTCCACATGGAGTAGACGGAACAATTGCACTTAGATATAAGATGCTTCATATTTAAGGAGGTGAATTTCACCAATGCCAGATAATGAATTACAACAAATGATAAATCAAATGGTAGCTGAAAATAAAGAACGTTGGAAAAATGAATTCTTATCTATATATCCTACATATGAAAAAAGAGTATCAGCAATTAAAGATATGCTTAAAGAATATAATGAAAACTGGAAGAAGCAATTTGAAAGTGGGAACTTTGTTAAAAATGAGTTCCCGCCTTCATGGCTTAGTAGTGAGTCTAAATATAATTTGGATAAATTCAATAAAGAGTGGCCTGATAAGATGAAGGCTGCGGCTAAAGTTAAACATATTCAATCTAGTAACTTCGATGTTAATGGATTTAGTGGCAATCCTGGAAAGAAATTTGATATTGAAGCTTGGAAAAAGGAATTAAAACGTAATAAACAGTTAGGAACACATCCTGTTGATATATGGGAATATAAATTTAAAAAGGATTTAACTGGTTCTAAATGGAATAACCCATCTAAATATCTCCCAGGTAAAGATTTCCAATTTACTGCATATGCTAATACTCCATCTGAAGTAATAGCTGAACAGATTAAAAAGAATTGGCTTATTGATACATTTAGTGGTAAAAATGAATGGAATAAGAACTTTGCAAAAGGTTTGACTAGTTTCTATAGTAACTTAACTAGAAATGAAAAGAATGCATGGAAGAAAGATATACATGATGCTATAGAAAATACAAAAAGACGTGCATTGGGTGCAGTAGATGATTTACTTGGACAATTAGACCCTAGAAAATACTTCGAAAACTTTAAAGAGAATATTGGTAATGCTATATCTAATAGTATTATGGATATACGTAACCAATCTATTAATCTTATAACTACACAAGTTAATGATGTTATAGATCATTGGCAAGGTGAAGCTTCTAAATGGATTAATGGTGCTAAGGCAGAAGTATTTAATGCTGCTAATAAAGTTGGTCAAGCTGTTATAAATAGAGCAAAAGAAACATTTGGTCCAGCTGCAGAGCGTATAGCTTCTGTAATGCCGTCTGGTCTAGTTGGTATGTTATCACCAGTAACATCAATGTTTAGCCATAACTTAGCAAATCTAGCAAATTCATTAAATCTTGGTTCTATATTTGGTGGATTTACATCACAAGGTATAACTGATATTGCTATGGGAAGTTCTGCCCACGATAAACATATAGTTAACAGAAGGTATAGATTACCAATGTATAAAACCTATACACCAGAGATGGACAAGGACTGGGATTTAAAGAATCCATTAATGATGGGAGATGCTTTACGTGATGTTATTAAGATAATGGCAGAAGATAATGGATTTATCCTAGATAGAAATAAAGCTTTAATACTTAGTAGAGAATCTTTATTTATAAACAGGCCATATCTTGAATCAGAAACTTCTGGATATTATCGTTCATTCGTTTTCTTTACAAGACCAAATTGTAACTTATTTAATAATGAAAGAATAATACCAGAACTTCAAGCACATCCGGACTTCTTTGCTAGAGTAGCATCAGACCCAGATTTATATGCCGAACTTTGTAGAGATGGAGCTCTTAAATCTGTATGTTGGCGTTTACTATCTAACTATTGTGTAGAAGTGCCATCTATAAGATTATCGGAATCATCTCGTGAAGGTATAAAGCATGGAAAATCTTCGCCACTTCCAGGTAACCCTGAAATATATGACCAAGTTGACATATCTATAACATTTATGGATAATAATAGAGGAGATATATCTAAGTTATTATATACTTTATCAATGTATAAGGATTTAGTTGGAAAGCAAGAATGGCCAATGCGTACAGAATATATCAAATATCGTGGATTAGATTACTTGATGTCTATGTGGATTGTAGTTGTAAACGTTGACTGGGATGTAATTTCTTTAGGTGTAGCTAAAAACTTAATTATTAATGAACCAGTAACTCATTTTAACCAACATAAGATAGATGGATTTAATAAGAATGATTTACTAGAAAACTTTACAGCATCATTTAAAGCTACTTCATATAAGCCAGATGCTCCAGAATTCTATGAAACATTTAATAAGTTATTCTCATTCAATCCTAATAATATTGTGGATATTAAAGGTTCGAATGGAATTACTCTTATGGGTAATAACAGACAATCTCATAATGATGCATTTGATGATTCTAAAATAATTAGAGAGCAACTTATTAATAATAGTTTTACTCCAATAGGAGCATTTCCTTTAAAGGGAACATCTGAAATGGTTGCATTGAATCCAGGCTTCTATAGATTACCACCATTAACAAAGGCAGTAGTAGATGGTAAGAAAATTCCAGACAGACGTCCTAGAATAAAATTCGGGTTTAGTTGGTGATGCTTTATGAATAAATTACAAATTATAGAAGATAAAAATCGTAAGTGGAAACGTTTTAAGTATGCTAATATAGGTTGTGTTAATGATAATGTAATGTATACGTTTGAAAAAGTGTATGAAATAGTTACTAAACACATTAAAAATATAGTAGTATCAGCTAACTCAAGATTTACACATGAAAATCTTCCATCTGAATATGTAGGAACAGACCCTGCATCTGTAAGAATAAAAGATTCACCACGTGAAATGCTTGATAATAGAATACTTCCACGTATTGTATTTAATCATAGTTTCGACCCATTAGCTAATTTACGTGTGGATATGCCTAATAACCAAGATTTTAATAGAGTCAATGCTGGATTACTTGATTGTATACTTGCAGTTAAAGAGAAATCTATAGAAAATAAAGAATGTAAACCATATTATTATATGAGAGATGTTGATTTAGTTCTTATAGGTTCTCCTAGATATACAATGCATACGATATATGCATCTGTACTTGTAAATGAAAGAATACAAGCTCAGGAATTAGCACAACAGTTTACATATATGTTTCCAATGAATAAAGTTAAACCTTTATATATGAGTGAGGAAACTATTACTCTTGGTAGTCAACCAGATATAAGAAAATATACACTGGAAACTGCACTTCCTGATAATTTACTGAAATTACTTAAAACTACATTTGGAATATCAGATACAGGTACAACTGGAGATTTACAATTACTTAAAATACTACAAAAACATTCTAGAGAAGAAGTTGATTATATAATAGATGGTTCTAATAGAAAGCGTGCATTTTCTGTTAAATTTCCATTTATACCTACTATAACTCCAGTTAGTATAGATTTAGGTGAACGTGAAATAAATAACGTTATGACATATGGTGTTAAAATGGAATTCCAAGTAGATTATATAGAATATCCAGTATACTCTCTGTCTGCTTCTTTTAGTAAACTTAATACAGAATCTTATAAAAATGCAGAAACTAAAGAATATAATGAAGGAATGATGGCTAAAGTTGAGGTTCCAGTTGCAGTATTTACTGAAACATTATGTGATCTTACTATAATAGATAAAATGAAAGTTACATATGGAAAAGAAGATATATTTGGAGAAGAAGGCCATAAATATGGTGAGCTTAATATTTTAGATATAATTCCAGATGAGAAAGTATTTAATTATATAAGAAATATGAGAGTATGTGTTGACCCAAGTGAATATAATAAATTCTTTATGATAGAATGTCAACGTGGAGAACGTAATAGATATAAGGGTGATATCCCAACTGTAGGAAATGAAAAGGATTTTATTATAGATTATGATGAGTTTGTTATCAATGATGCTAAGGCAAAAGAGGGTAACAAGGTCTATGTCGCAATTTATGTAAATAAGAAACATTTTACAGATTGGTGTGAAAAGAATGGATATTCTAGTCAAACTAATCTTTCGGCGTACAATTAGGAGGAAATATATGTCTTTTTATAAATTTGAAAACTCAATACCTAATATAGATGTGTTAGTGGATATAATTGGTAGACATGAAGGTTTTAGAGAGAAAAAGTATAAAGATACTAAAGGAATCTGGACTATAGGGTACGGATTTAATATGGAATCTAAAACATTCCCTGATGAATTAGTTAAAAAATGGGAAAAGAATGGAATTACTAAAGCTGAAGCTGATACAATCTTAAAGGAACATATAGAATCTATAATTAAAGCACTTAGAAAAATGCAACCATGGGTATTTCAATTAAGTACAGCTAGACAAGCTGCAATTATAGATTTAACATTTAATATGGGTCCTGGATGGTTTAGCATGTTTTCTAATACAATTTTATTAATAAAATCAGCTAGATTTAAATCTGCTGGAACAGCTTTATTAAGTTCTAGGTACGCAAAACAAGTCGGACTTAGAGCAAGAGAAAATGCATATGCTCTAGTAAATGATACATATCCAGTACCATTTACTGAACATAACATAACAGTATAGGAGGATTCCTATGAATGATAAAATTAAAGATAGACGTCGTTTTAGGACGATGTTGAACTCTGAAGATAAAAGAGAAATGAATGAGTTGATTGTAAATGAACTCGCTAGAAATGGTATTAAAGCAGACGAAATACCATTAATGAGCCCTGCTAGTATGATATTAGCAGGGTTTAATACTTTATTTGATTCTGTAAGTTCTGCTATACAATATGTAGCTAGAGAATCAAACCTTATACATGCAGAGTACCCGTCTTCATTATTTAACCAGTTAGCACAACATACAAATGAAGTTGTAATAGCTAGGCCTTCTAGAATATGGCTATTTGTTCGTATTCCAGTTGAAGATATTAAAAGATATGGTAAGCATGTACAAGATAATACATGGCAAATTGAATTTGATGATATAAATAACTGTATAATAGATGGTCTTACATTTATGCCAGTTATACCAAAATTTTATGTAAGAGTTACTTTCTTACCAGAAAGAAAATTATATCGTGTATTCTATGATTATCAAGGTAAAAAGATAAATGTATTGGTACAAAATATATTTATTAATGGTCAAGAAACACTTGGATTTAAAGCAGAATTTAAGCAAGTTACTATAGAAAAGTTTACAAAGCAATTTGATGATGAACAACTTGCTAAGTTTTTAATAACTACTGAATTTCCAATATCAGACTTTGATATTTATTATAGAGCAAATAGTGCTGCACAACCTGTAAAGATTAATAAAAGATTATTCTATACTCGTGGTAGCGGTGACTATATGGAATATAAAATACTAGGAAATAATAGTATAGCACTAATTCATAAATATGTACAAGGTGGATTTAAACCTGCTAGAGGTTCATTCTTAGAAATAGTATGTTATACTACTACTGGACGTGACGTTGAATATAAATTGGCTGCAGTTAGAGAGAAATTTACCCAAGCTACAGCTAGAGTAGAGTATGAACCTGTTGGTAAACGTGTTTATAAGAGCTCTGGTGGAAGTTTAGCAGAAACATCTGTTGAATATTTACGTAATAAAGTTATTCAACTTCGTGGTGCTAGACGTAGAATAGATACAGAAAGTGATCTTGGAACATTCTTACTTAACTATGACGGAGAGTCAACTTTCCATCCAAGACTTACCCATAATGACATAGCATCTCGTATATTTAGTATTTATACAGTATTATCATTTGGTAATTCATTAAATGGTATTAAACGTGTATTTACTATTCCTACTAATACTGGAAATGTTAGTGCTAAATATGCTGATATGAGACATAAGGTTATAGATGGATTTGATTATTACAGTTTCAATTATAATAATATAATAAAATCTACTCAATCTCGTCGTTCTGATAACTTTGTATTAGATAAGACTATTAAACCTGGTAAAGAACCAACAGTTCCAGAAAAACTAGACCCTAAAGATCCTTTAAATAACTTGTATACATACTATTATGTAGCACCATTTGTTATAGACTATGATAAGTATAATAATATGGCTCGTGTTTATATGGGTGCACAATATGATGAAACTTATCTTACATTCCAAACATTTGAGGAATTTAATCCAAATATTCCAGTAAGATTTGTCAATACATCAGTTAGAGTAAATGATCATTTAGTGTTTGATAGAAATAAAACATCTCAACACTTCAGTTTAAATACAGAAGTTAGATTTGAATCAAGTAATTGGAAGTTTGACCACGGTAAAACATTCCAAGCATATATAGAATTACAAGCACAAGATAAAACTATTCATAGAATTCCATGCCATACTGCTACAGATATGGGTAATAATATATGGGATCTTGAATTTAAATTAAAAACTGATAAATATGTATTTAATAAATGGTGTGAATTTAGTTGGGTAGATGATGATACTGCTCATACTGTTAAAACTGCATCGTTTAATATAAGACATAAAGTAAAAGTTATATGTATGATTAAAGAAGAAGCCGATCCTGTTTCATCTTATAAATCTGTATCAGAATTCCAAGGAGAAATAGAATTCTTTAAAGATGTAACTAAGGATATGTTCACTCAAACAAACCAACATACTCAAGATGGAGTAATGTTTATGAGTTTACCTTTAGTTAAATCTGACTTCTATATCAAATCTGGAAACCAAAAGCAAATAACTGAAGAGGTTAAGAAGATAGTTACATTCCTAGACCATGCTGTATACGATCAACTTGATGAGTATAGTAGTAGATCTAATGATGTACACGATATACAAGAAACTAACTTAAGAGTTGCTATTAAATTCGCTAAAACTTATGGATTAAGTAAGTTCTTAGATGTTGGTGAAGTTAATAAGATACTTGTACATAATCTTCAAATGAGACCTAAACTACTTATACGTAAACTCGACCCTGACTTTGATGAAGCTGCAATTGCATCTGAATTAAATCAATCTCTAATAAAACATGATTATTACATGGAAGATTTACATATGTCTTCACTTGTATACTCTGTCTTAGATAAAGCAGGAGATGCTGTATCACGTATACAATTCATTAACTTTGATAATTATCCTGATAACTATCATATGATAATGCGTAACGACCAGACTCCTGATAACCTAGACCCACCAGAAGTAGTTTCATTAGAACCTGTTTATGATGAAGTGTCTGATACATATAAATTTAATATTAAATTTACATATATTTAAAATAAAAGGAGGAAACATTTATGATGAAAGCCATATTTATAGATAACTATAAGGCTCATGCTGTTATAGAATCTAGAATAGAATCTTTCGCAGATTGGGAAATACATGGTAGACTTGGTGACGGGATAATATCTCCTGTTACTGTTATAAAAAGTCCAGATGATAGGTCTGTACTTTTAACATATGATAGAAATACAGAGTCTACTAATGTTAAAAATGCTATGGAATCTCAATTTGATGATGAAAGAGCTGGTTTATGGTTTGGTGATATGCTTAATAAAGATAACCTTGAAGTGTTTAAAGACATGGGTGGGGGAACTGTATTATATGCAGACCAAGCTAAAGGATCTGCTAAAACTATGGATTTATTCTTACAAAAGATGCATTCATTAGGAAAATTAGACCGTGCATCATTAGATGCATTAAAACCAATGCTTACTACAGAACAGTATAGTACATATGAAAGTGTAATACCAACATATGATGATATTGAAAAAAGAAAAGCTGAAGCTAAAGCAAATAGTGAATTTGCTACATCTGTATACACTGTAGATGAAAATGGTAATGAGTTACCAACTGATAAAATAGCAACTGAAGATGTAGAGTCAGAAGTTACTGAATATAATGGAGATGATGCATTTAATAATGGTTTAAATGCTGAATCTGGTGTAGACCCTGAAGTAGTAGACTTTAATCCAGAAATATTAGGAGAAGATACACCAATTGAAGAACCAGAAGTACCAGTTGATAATGAAAATCCTGAAGTATTACCGGGGGACGGAGAAGACACAGATAATATTGAGCCTGGTGATGAGTATAACTTACAACCTGAAGGTTTAAGAGAAGGATTTGACGGGGATAATGTCGACCTTCCAGATGAAGTACCAGAAATAAACCCTGACTTTGAAAAAACATCAAATGATGAAATGAATGAATATAATAATACTGAAAAACAAACTGAAGAACCTAAAATAGCTGTTACAGAAGTTAATGGAACTGCAGTATTAGAAGCAAAATATCAAAATATACTAGACGGAATTAATACATATTTAGAAAAATATGATATGACTATAGATCAATTCATGGAATCTGTATTTAAATTAAAATTCTTATTAAATCAAATAGCTGGTGGAAAGGTTCCAGAAGAAACTACTTCAGCTGATGTAGTACAAGAACCTGAAAATTTAGATGAAAGTAATACTACAACTGAAACTCCAGCAGAATTAACTGAAACTGAAATGAATGGAGCTAGCTCAAATCCAGTCCAAAGTCTACTTAGCGCAGTTGCTGATGAGATGAATAATCCAGAAAATCAAACTGAAGAACAAGTAGTTCCAGTTGATAATACTGATACTGTAGAAACTACAACTACTGAAGTAGAAAATGCAGATAGTCAAGTAGCTGAAACTATTACTACTGAGTCTATTAATCCAGAAACTGATTTAATTAATCAAATGATGAAAATAAGTAATAACGATACAGAATTCTTTAATAATATGATTCAATATAAAGAAAGACTTTCTACTGAAACTATAAATGAATTAGTTTCTACAAAAATGTATGATAAAATACTTACAGGAATGACTGTGTATAATATGATTAATGTTCGTGAAGAAAGAGCAAGAAAGTTAGGTCTAGTATAATTACATATAATAAGGTAGAATATACAAACAGTATATTATATAATAAAATTTAGGAGGAAACAAAAAAATGGAAGAAAAGAAAGAAGTATGGATCACATCGGTGAATACAACAGACGTACAAACTCAAGACAAGCACAGAGTTGCAATGTATATGAAAGGTTTTGATGTAGTAATGCACTTTGATAGACTTGAAGAAGTTCAAGGTAAAAAGACTTATGTTAATAAAGCAACATTACACATTAATAATTTAAATAACTCTGGTTTTGATAACTTTTTTGGTATTTGTGTAGCTAAGATTGGAGCAGCTAGATTTGATGATCAAGAAACTAGATATTCTGAAGTTGTTAAAATACACTTCGATGGAGCAAATGATTGTAGAGTAATTAGATTTAGTTATTCTATAGCTCCAGGACAAAAATCTGATTATAAAAGAGCTAGACTTGCTAGTTTAAAGATTTACCAATTTGCAAATTATCAAGAAGCAAAACCATTTATGGTAAGACAACCAAATGGTTCTTATGACCAACTTCCTGAAACTAACTGTATTTATACATTAAATCTTAAATTAATGCCTAGTTTAAATACAACTGGTAATGGAGGAAGAAACTTATCTGAAGGGGAAGGTTTCTTACAAAGTGTACATACAATGCTAAATAATATACAATCTGCAATTATGTATACAAGAGTTATTAATCATATAACATCAGAAGATAGTGCTTATGCTGCACAAAATCAAGCATATCATACAGCTGTTAATAATGTAGCTCAAACTGCAACTCAAACTGCAGAAGCTACTGGAACAAATATTAACCATGCAGCTGAAGATAATTTAGATGAATATCCGTACTAGGAGGAATTAGATGGCGGGATTATTTGGAGGAAGCTCTCCAGAACTTGTAAAAAAATGGAATTTATCTTCTTTTGTAGCTGAAGATAGTCCAAGAATACAAACTGGTACAAGTATTGCATCTGGTCTACCTGAAATTAAGTTATCTGATCTTAATAAGAATATTAAACAGATTAATCTTAATATGAGTAAACTGAGTATGGAATATGATAAACTATTTAGAAAATTTGGTTTTAAGTCTGCAGATTTAAAGAAGTATATTAAAGTACTTCTTGAAAGAGATGATATTGGGGAGACACTATCAGCACTTGAAAATTCAGATATAAATATACTTATAAACCAAATGAGAATAATAGAAAACAAATCTAAACTTGAATCTGAAAGATTTAAACAGATTAGAGATGAAAAGAAACTACAACTTGATATACTTAAAGCTAGTGGAGCTGCAGTTGATAATTCTGGTACACAAGTAAATGTACAACAAAACAGTCCAATTGCAGTTGCATCTATGGCTGGTAGAAATATTGCACCTGGAACTATTGACTTAGGTGCTATTTCTAACGTACCAGTTATAGAACATCAAAGTACTACAGCTAATATACAAGTGCCTACAGAAACTCCGAATGAAAAAGAAACTGTAGAAGCTGTAAGTAATGACCCAATTCCAGCTAACTTTGTATCTAATGGTTTACAATATGAAGCAAATAAATTAGACAAGGGAGCTGATGGCTCAAACCCCACTAGTCCAGCTAAGTCTACGCTAGATGCTATGAAGAGTATTGTAGTTGCATCAGATAACTTTGATGGAAGTACAACTATGGCAGATATTCATAAGAATTCTGTTGATATTATGATGGAACGTATGAAGAATAAAGATAGTATGTTATCTCATAATACAAATCTATTAGGTCATAATCTTAATACTAGCTTAGCTGGTTTAAAAATGAAAAAGACTCCACATACTCGTATTTTATATGTAAATGTGGATGATGGAACATTTTACGAAAAAGGTTTCTATTTAAATCAAGATGGAAGTATAGGGCCAGAACTTCCACCTGATAACTTTATACCAAGATCAGTTACTCATTTAGGTGAACTAGAATTTGATACTATTAATCGTGAAGTTACAACTTATTATGAAGATACACCTATTCCATATAGACTAGTAACAACTTCGTCTGGAATGGGAGAATTCTATAATAATGAATGGAATGATAATAAGACAAATAAATACAGAATACCTGAAGATGTACTAGTGGTTTTGAGAGCTCAAGCAAATGCATAAAATACGGGGGCGAAAGCTCCCGTTTATGTACCGCTAAATATTTGGAGGATAAGATATGGTAAATCAACTTAATAATTTTATTAGTAACTTGAATAATACAGCACTAACAGCTTCTGAAGATATACTTAGATACATAAATATACCAGATATACGTGAAGATGAGAAGCTTGCTAATTATATGACTATGCTTAAAGGGTTTAAAGAGCTAGTTGGTAATCAATTTAATATATTATATCAGAATAGCCAGTCTTCACAATATTCTGATATATCGTATGATCTTTGTTCTAGTACATTCCTTAAACTATTAACATTTATGTTTGGTCATGGTGGGATATTATATTATCGTATATTTAATAATCATACAGAATTCGCTTATCCTAAATCGGAAATCGAAGAGTATGGAGCTACAAATTTAATTATATTATGGAGAGATTTATTTACATTTAAGTGGAATACTTATACAAATAATAATGATGCGTATCGTTCTTTTATTGATATTCAATATATATTAGATAATACATACCAGTCATTATTAACTGCTGTAAATAGTGCAGATGTCGATAGATTAGATGTATATAATCAATCTATCTATAGTGTGAGACATAATGTGTTAAATATGTTTGTATCCAATTTTAATCAGAATGTACTAAGTAGTTTTATTAATCAAGATGACTATTATACTATATATAATGAACTGGATAATACTGACTTAATCGGGATGCTTACAGATTATGCTATACATAAGTCATTTATTAACTATGAAACATCTATACCATTTATTTATTCTATTGTAATAAATGAAACTTATATTCATTATATTATTAGAGATTATCTATATTATAACATAGTCGGGTTATTTGAGATGTTATTTACTACAGTAGATAATTACCAATATATAGAAACATCAATTATAGCACAAGGAATACGTATGATTATTGATAAAATAGGAGGTATTTAGATGAATTCAGTTGAACTTATTAATAATCTTATAAAATATGTCATTGATAACTCTAAACTTCCAGATTATAGTGATATTGATACTATTACTAGACATATTAACTATGATATGCTTGATATAGAGTTTAATGATTGTGAAATATGGGATGCATTATTAAACTTATGTAATACTTTAATTACTAAAAATATACCAATATACACTAATTATAAATTTCATAGGTTATTTTCATACATATGTTTATATAATAAGACTATTGACAATAGAATTCAAGATCCATTTATCTCAATAATAAATAATGAGCTATATATGGTTGCAAGATATATAGAAGATATTTCAAGAAAGATAAATGATGAATTTGATAAATATGCTTTAAATTTAACTAGTTATGAAGAAACTTATCTATTTAACCATTTTCCCAAAGCATTTACTAGAATAACATGGGAAGAAATTACTAATAACTACGTATCATTAGTGTACACAGATATATATAAATCTACTGTACATATATTCGATTTATTAACAGAATTACATACACTTTCTTCTACTTTATACCATATATTTTCACAAGATATTTTTAGACAAATAGCTGTCGATATAATTAATGTGATTTTATATGATAAAGTACCTGTATTATCTATTTAAACGCGTTTATAAGGCATTATTAGACGTTTTAACTTATATCGTGATTAATTTATCCAACGTTTATTAGAACGTTAAATAATGCCGTTTAAATGGATATAAATTGGTATTAAAATAAGTAAAGGATGGTTCAAAATATGTATGATAATAAGATTGGAAATATTAATGATTACTTTAATGACATCAAATATATGCTCACTATGGTACGGAGTAGAAGATATCATCATGACTTGGAATTAGGTTCTAGAATATATAATGCTATACTACAATCTTTAATTGGTATATTAGAATATATTGAAAAAACTAGTCCAAATGAATTATATATAGTTAGAAATGAAATGGATAATTTAGATACGGTATTGGACATTTTAGAACTTATAGTAGCTAGTCCAATCCAAAATATATTAGTATATGATAAGTTAGGTATGGTACAAAATGTTACAAAGTTAATTACAAATATAGATAAAATAAACCAAGAAGAAAGACATTATATTAATTCCAGATTAAATACATTATATAATTGGAAGATTTGGGATGATAAGTTAAAAAGAGATTTCTGTATACTATTTATAGCAAGTGTGTATATGAGTGAAGATTTAAACTGTTTTGATGCTTATATACTTATTTATAATGCAACATTAGATAAAATATTTAAAGACTTCTATATAGATATACCAGTTATGAATATTAGAACGATGCGTGGAAATTTAAATGTTGAAAATGTTATAAATGAAATATGGTATCTAGCAAGTCAGCACCAATGGAACCCTAGAAATCCTAGTAACCATAAGAAATTCTATGAATTTGGTGCATTTGATCTTTGGAATAACTATAAAGCTCATTTAATGGATTTTTATGATGGTTTAGCTAGTGTAGCTATGGAAATTATAGATGAAGTGATGATATTAATTGGACCTACTATTAGCAATATTTTAATAGCCTATATTAAAATTAAAATGGCAATATTTGAAGACTATGTGTATAGTGAATATGGAGCAAATCCGTCTTTAGGTGAAATAGAAATTAGAACAGTATGAAGGTGATATAATGAATAATTATGGATATGCTAGCAATTATATAATGGGACAAGTCAAAAGATTAAATTCATATAATTATAGTTACGATGAGAGTTTATATAATTTAATAAATAGAGACCCAGAATATGTTATAAAAACTTTAGTGTATACGGCAACTGGATATTTTGGACCACAAGCAAAATATGAAGCTATTATGTGTATGTTGGATGGGCCTAGATTCTTTCCAAGTCATATTTATATTCCAGTTCGTAAAGCAATTAGTGACAATTTTATGTATATTGTAGACAATGATTTCTATAATATATTTTGTAATAATTTAAATAATACAATCCATCCAGGTGTAGATGATGTAGATAAAATGTTAGCTGGTATGAATTTTGATAGAGCGTACGATGCATATGATGCTACTGCACTTGAAACTACTAAGTTTGTACTAGGATTTTTACGTAGTATTCACTACGATTTAATGCAAATATATACATCGAAATTTATAATAGATGACGATATTTTGATAAATTATATATTTGACGATTTATTTTATGAAACTTCTGATGTTACGTTACAAGAACATCAATTAGACCCAATACAATTTATAGAATTTAGTACAATGTTAATAAATGTTGTAACTAGTGATGACCAGGATGTTCATAGATGTATAGAGAATGCTATTCAAAACCATTTAGGTGCTATATATGAGAAACATTCAGTTATATCATTCTATAACGAACCGTTCCGTCAATTGATTGAATATAAAGTTTTCCAATTTATGATAGATCTTATATATGATTTATTTGAAAATATAATGGAATATCTTATAGTTACACCAAATTTACAAGAAATTCCGATGGTATATTTTGAACAACATAAACTTAATGTTGGAAAAGCATTAAGAATTTTAACATTACCAATAACTGAAACAGGAGTGTACCATGTTATGTAGAAGTTTATTTCCTACTGGATATAATCTAGTAGACCATGACCCAGATTTATTTTTACTACACTGTCATTATTATAAACAGATAGATACACTATTTGTATTATATAAACGTTACAGTAACGGTGAGAAGATATTAAGAAAGATTAAAAACCCTAAAGTTCCAGTATTTGTATCTAGTAGACATAGGGATAAACACCAAGAGTTTATTCAAATAAATGAAACTCGTAGATATATGGTATCGTATGCTAATAAAGAAGCTGAAATGATACCGAATTTATTTCAAGCTAAGATAATAAGATATCAGGATAAGTTTACAAGACAATGGGTAGAAAAAGTTATATATCCAAATGTAGAACCAGGTGCAGTTTCTCTGCACCCTGATGTCTTTTTCTTTGATTATCCTATAGAACATGTAGTATATTTAGAGTATACGTTGTCTAGATATGAACAGCAAGGGTCTGAACTATTTGAAAACGTTCCAATTCCAGAATTAAATGTCTGTGCATTCGACATAGAAACTCATAGAGACGAATACGGAGATTGGAATATTAATACTAATACCTTTGTAAACCCTGGAACACATAAAGCTTATATAGATATAGTAAAACATCCAGAGTTTAATAGATATGACGAATTAGTTAATAATAAAGAGCAATATTATAAAGATGTTAAGGATACGCTATATGAAATGATAGAAAGTTGTAGTTTATCTGGAAAATCTAAAGATTTCGTTCAAAAATTAGCTAGAGACTTTGTGGATAAACTTACTATAGAATTAAATGCATTTGATAATGAAGCTGAAATGATTCAAGCTACTTGTAGACGTATGTTTACTGATAATCAACCAGATATATTAACAGCGTTTAACGCACCATTCGACGTTGGTACTTTCCAAGATAGAATAAATGCATTAGGTTTACCAGCTGGAACATTTAACCAACATGGAATTGGTTATGATGATGTTAAACCACCATTTGATGTCCAGTCTAGAGTGGAGAGTGACCCTGAGCGTTCATTTCGTGGAGATGACTATAATCCTACAAAACGTGTAGTTTATATGAATAATATTTCACATACAATGATAGCTGATAGCCAAACTACATTCTTCAGTAATCGTTCTACTCAAACATTTAGTAACTATAAACTTGATACAGTTGCTCAAATTATACTAGGGTTCGGTAAATATGATTATACACATATTACTACATCAATTCTTAATCTAGCTAGAGCAGACTTCTATTATCACAGTATATATGCGATAATTGACTCTATTCTATTAGCACTTCTAGATTTAGTAACTGGTGATTTTGAATCAAAACTTATATATTGTATGAGTTGTAAGGTTAATATAGAGGAATCTCCTCGTAATAACTCGGCTATAACTCGTGGAATATTTGCAGACTGTGTAATTAGAGGAGATATTCCTGGTAATAATATTAATAAAATATGTTTCCAAAAAACTAATGAGGAACTTCAAAAGTTAGAAAAGCTTCTTAATTTAGATTATTTATGTAAAACTAAGTATGCAGTAACACATAAGGGTAACTATGGTGGAGGAATTGTTCTTAAACCCGGTCTTTATAATTATGATTTTACTCCTTATATGGACCAATATGGAATTCTTAGCGGTGAGGCTAATGTACAAAACTTTAGAAGAGTTTTAAATGCAATATATCTAGACTTTAAATCTCACTACCCAACTCAAACTGTTGTATGTAATCTGTCTAAGGATACATTACTTGGGAATATAACTAAAATTATAGATAATGACGGTAATACTCTAATGCAAGCGGACCGGGACGCTACAACATTTAATGACTTTATTCATAAACATTTAGGTTCTGTTAACTTAGCAACATTATCTAGAGATACGATATCATTTGGGTCTATGTGTTGTAATTTACCATCAATAAATGACCTTATTCAGACTGTAGTAAAATTTGATAGTGAACCAAAGTTTACAAAAGAGGAACCATTTGTAATGGAACTTCCTAAATGTTCAGCAAAGCAATCCCGTATAATTTCAGTATTATCTTCTATTAATACTTATAATTATAAGAATCATATAGGGTCACAGTCGGACAAGGACAGTGATGATGAAGATGATATTATAAATGTGGATACTAAATATTTCTACTTAACTAATGGAGAACTATCATTTAATGGTACTTATGTTAAATATGAGTATCCAAATTATGATATTTATAATATGCTTACTGGTAATGATAGTACTATGGAATATTATGGTGTAATGAATAAAGGAACTATTACTATTAATAATGGTAAATTAAATCCTATTAGAAATAAACCATTTGATTTATCTGATTGTGAGATGCATAATATAGAAGAAGTTGATTGGGAAGATATGTACGAAAATGATGTAACTACTATTAGAAGTACTATATTTGGAGGAATAACTACTTATATAAATAAATACTGTTTCTACTTCCCATGGAATGTATATAAGAAACAGTTAATTCAAAAAGGATTAAATCAAAAGATATTAGTAAGTACGCCTTCTTATAAGATTAAGAAATTCAAGGATACGGCAGTAATAGGTCTTTATTATTCTATTCTTGGAGAAGATGATTTAATAATCAATATAGAACAACAGATGCAAGTTGTTCTAGTTGATTAAAAACAAGTGATTTGTACATCTTAAACACCCTTAGGGGTGTTTTTTTTGTTAATTTCATAAAGGAGGAATAATAATGGCTGACGATAAAATAAATGCATTTAAAATAAGTAACGATTTAGCTATGCCAGAAGTAGTTCAAGCTATAAGAGATAATGAAGATGCAACTGTTAAGAAAAAAGAAAAATCTTCTTTAGAGAAAATAGTTGATAAGAATAAGAAAAAGATAGAAGAGATACATAGTGATGTAACACAACAACGTGAGGAAATTCTGAAGTTATCTTCTGGTATAATGAACCAGTTAGATCCTCAAAACCTTATAATAAATGACGTATCATCTGGAGTTAAATTATCTAGCTCTATAATGAGTATATCAGGTGACACGAAAAAGAACCAGGCTATAGATAGAACTATAAATGAAGCAGTTGCTTATAAAAGTAGTAAAATAAGTTTATTTAATACTACTGGTTTATATTATAAAATGCAACAAGCAAATTACAACCAATTCTTATTAGAAAATCTACCAGTATTAGAGCAATCTATAGAATTATTTATAGACGATGTAAATAATGGATCTTTTAGAGGAAATGACTTTGAAAAAGATTCTAAATTTAAATTCTATAAAAAAGGTATAGAAGTAACTGATATGTCTGAAAGAGAAAAACTTATAGAGTTATTAGTTCCTTCTGATTATAGTAATATAGCAATAGATGAAAAATCTTTCTTTGATATAGATAATCAATCTGATAAAACAGCATGGGGCCAAGGATATTCACTGACTCATATAATTTCGAATCAAGATGTAGCAAAAGAACTTTATGTAAAATATATACTAAAGAAAAAGAAAGCTCAAGATTTGAAAAATAAGAAAATTGAAAGAAAGATGATAATGAATGCTAGTGAAAGCTTCTTTTCTAATGATGAATTTAGAAAGATATTAAAGAATAATCGTATTAAATACAATTATACAAAAGGTAACTGGTATATCATAGATAATCCAGATAAAAAACGTATAGATAAAGCTCTTAGAGAGTCAATGGAAGGTCTTACTACAAATGATTACCGTATTTTAGATTATTATGTCGAAGACGGTATATATAAACAATGGACACCACATATGGAAACAGAACTTAAGTCTGCAGATGAAAGTTTCTTAGATTTCGTAGCTAGATGGAATAATAATGAAATCAATAGTGTCTATGTAACTGATACTGAGAATGGTAAGGCTAAATTTTTCAATTTAGTAGGTAATGGAATACCTTTTTCTGCAATGGCTAACGTTGTTGATGAAATTAATGAGATATTTAAGACTGAAAAAGAGGAAGTATTATTAGAATCTGTGTCTGATAATGTGTTAAATTCCATAGATGCTACTAATTTCTCATTTGAAGATATCTATAACTCACCTATGGATAGATGTAGTAATAGTATCTTAAAGAATGCGTTTGAATCTATTATAAATGATTTTAATTATGAGATTGCAATGGAAGATGTAATAACAGTTGACTCTAGGCCACCACTAGCTCCACAAGAATTAAATGGTAGTGACCCTACACAAGCTACTATAGTTTCTGATGAAAAGAACCCTGAAACAGGTGTTAATAAAGAAGTTGAAGAAAAGATCAAAGAAACTAATAGAACTTATAATAAACTTGATAGAATGTTTAGTTCTATTAAAGGTGAATCTATTGAATATCTTGAAAATAATAGATTAGTACCAGTTATAACAGGGAATAGACTTATAGGTACATTCTATAATGAATATACACACCAAGATATACAACATTATATAGGACTTAGAAGTTTTATAGGAAATCCACAGTCATTTCAACAAAATGGAGAACTTGTAGATATATTAGAAGACCAACAAGAAGAAACAGTTGGACGTATGATATTTGGAGATGTTGTTAAACCTATACTTGAAAAGAATATAGATGTTAAATTCTTAAAGAATAATGAAGAATTATTATATACTTTAAAGAAACTTATTGAAGAAAATGAAGTTTCTAATAGTATGAGTATCAATGAATTAGCTCAAAATAATATGTATAATTTATCACGTATTATCTATATTCCAGCTAAAGATTTAATATTTAAACGTAATGGTATATCAGGGCTAGGAAAATCTAAACTAGATCAAGCATCTGTTCCAGCAACTGCTGCTATATTAGCAAATGAGTGTCAACTTGCATGGTATATTACTGCATCTGGAGGTTATTCTCTTGTTAGAATAGCTAAAGGACTTAATGATAATAAATCTGAATATATGCAAGGAAGTTTAATGGATAGATTCTATAGTCTTGGTATGGACAGAATTAAACTTCGTGATGTTAGTAAAAATAACTTTGAACTTGGACATAAATTTATAGTAATAGAATCTGAAGCTGACCAAGTTATGCCATTAGAATTAAATCCTATCAATCCACCTGAATTCTCAGTCCCACCAGAAGTAATAAGACAATGGATAGAACAAGCAGGAGATATAGTTGGATATAACCCAGCAGTATTCTCATCACAAGATGGTCAAGTAGAACTTGCTACAAAATTACATGAAATAAATAATAGTAAGATGATTCAAATTCAAAAATTTAGAGAATTTAAAACTCGTCCATCTTCACAACTTGCTACAATATTAGTAAGACTTCGTGGTGGAGAAACATATAAAGATTATACAGTAGAATGGATACCACCATCAATAGAAAAACCAAATCAAATAAGTCAAGCTAACGCTATTAAAGATAAAACCGATGCTTTCTTAGCTTATTTAGATCTTATGGATAAGCTACATGAAAAAGATAAGAACTGGGACCAAGACGTACAACGTGCGTTTAAAGACTTACTTCTTAAGAAAGTAGCAGGAGATGACAGTATTATAGCTGGATTTGATGATATGCTTGAAGAAGCAGTATCTATTGCGAATGTACAAGCTGCTAAAACTGCTAGAGAAACTTCATCAGGTACAAAGAAAAAAGCTAAGAAAAAAGAAGAGGATGAAGAAGATACAGGAGATGAGGAATAATGTCTAGAGCTAAAAAGTTTGCAAAATTTTTAACTATGGTGTCACTAATAGCTTTACTATTTGGATTAGCTATAGCTATACCAAAAGTAACTAAAAAGAGATATAGAACAGTTATTTCTAATTTTATGGATGAAGATGATGTAGAAAATGCTATACATGTATTTTATACAGTAAGAGATAATCTTAATATAGATGGAAAAGTAACTGCAAAGATTAAGAAAAGAACTGACATATCTCTTATATCTGAATATATAGGAGAGAAAAATCTAATAGATCAAAGATATACTGTATATAGATATCTAGTACAAGTTGATGTAAATGATAATATTATCGTAGATGAAAAACAGTTCCAATCAATTAAAATCGGAGATAATGTTAAATTTCAAAGAGATGACGATAGAGAGATATTATATATAAATGATGTTTTATATTCTAATGAAAAAGAATAACAAAAAAGAATGTGAAGAGTTCTTTATACACTGCTCTTCTAAAGTGTTGTGGTTATAAATTATCATGCTAATTTATTAACACGTTGTTCTTGAAGTTATTTAGATTTCTTTTAACCTCATTTAATTTACTATTGACGAAATTCAAAGATGATATATCGTCTTTAGTTATATCAAATTCGGTATTTATTTGTCTATATAACTCTGATAGATAACAACGTAAATTAATATTATGCTGATAATAGTCATAGTTACAAGATTTAATATCTTGTTCACTAAAACAATTTATCATGTCATGATAATACTGAACATTGTGAATCATCGCATTCACCTGCCTTGGATATACGAAGATTTAATACTATAGTGTGAATATAGTATTACATATATCTATCTTAGTATATGTAATCGTTAGATAACTATCTAACGATTCCTTCGTATATTCTTGGAAACTTAAATAATTTACCCCATTTAGGACTAAAAACCTAAATGGGGTAGGCTATTTATGTACCGTTTTAATATCCTCGATTTCGAACAATTACCTGTCAAAACAATAATTATTTTAAGTAAAGAGAGGTGATAAGTGTGGCTAAAGATGATAATAAAGAGTATCAACGTGCTTTAAAAGCTTATAATGCTCAAGTAAATAAAGCTGAAGCTAAGGAGTCTGAAGAAAGACATCTTACAAATGAACAAAAGAAAAATAAAGCTGAGCTACAAAAGCTTTTAAAAACCAGAACTAAACTATATGACATTAATGAATCCAAAGATAGACAATTTCAAGCACAAAAGATGCAAGAATATAGTCAATTTGCAGAAAAAGATTTAAATGCATGGGATCCATATGATAATACACCATCTAGTAAAAAATCTGGCACAGCTGCTCTTGGATACGCTGCACAAGCTCAAACTAATAATCTATTAGAGAGAATATTAAAGTCTCAGGATAATAATCCTTTTAATGCCTCTCTACTAAATTTACAGCAACAACAAGTAACATTACTTGGAGTTATATCTGAAAATATTAAAGCTATGCGTGGTGTTATGGCACCAACTAATAAAGCTGATAATAAGTCAGAATATAAAGAGTATGAACATGGTGTTAGTGATACAGCTAAATTCCTAGCTGCTTTAAGATTTGATAAAGCTGCTGGTTCTTATATGAAAGCCGTTGGTAATAAACTAGATTCAACTGGTGAAATTGGTATGGCAGTTATGGCTCTAGACCAGTTTAGATCTCTAGCTAAAGATGGTGGAATTTATAAGATAATAAAAGAAAGTATTGCTGGTTCTATAAAGAGTACTATTCTTGGTAGTAAGAATGCTAAAGAATGGGATAGAATGAAAGAAGATCCAGCATCTTATATACAAGAAGTTATTAATAAAGCAGCTGGTAGTAAAAATGCTGGTATAAGAGCATTAGCCGAACCTTTATACACTACCAATAAGATAGATCTTCAACGTAAGATGAATAAAACAGATTGGTCTGCTGGTGCAAAATTTGATAATAAATTCTATAAATCAGTAATAGGTTCATTTGAAACATTACGTGAAATATTAGGTGCTATTAAGGGTACTAAGACAACTCAATTTGATTGGGAAAGTGAAACTTATCGTACAGAATCTGAAATATATCTTAGACAGATATCTAAAAATGAAGATAAACTTAAGAATGTAAGACGTAATATGAAAAACGAACTTGCATCAATTATGGAAGAAATGGCTAATGACCCGGCATATGCTGCATTTGCTAGAAATAATCTTCAATTTAATAGTAATGGAAGTGTTAAAAGAGATGTTCATGGTAATGCACAATGGACATCTGATAAAATTATTAAATATGTAGAAAAATATATTCAATCCACTGGTGGTAGATTTGATAACCTAGGTGACGATCTTAGTAATATAGTTAAATCTATGGGAATTGATATGTCAGACCCTAACCAAGCTGGTATTGCTAGACAAGCAATGGAAATACTTGGTATGTTACGTAATTATTACCGTACAGCAACATATGGTATGAAAGAACGTATGAATGACTTAGGTTCTGGACACCGGGATTTACATGGTCGTAATACCTATAATCAAATAGATAATCGTATAGGTGCTGAAGCAATACAAACTCTTCAAGCATTATATGATTTTGGAGTAAATGATCCTAAACAGCTACGTGAAATAATAGAACGTGTAAATCTAGACGTATCATTACCTAAAGGTGGCGGTTTTGGAGGAAATGGTGTTGGTGGTGCATCATTTACTGGTAACAGCACATTTACTGGATATAATAATGCAATGGCATATCTTAATAAAATTAATAGTAATATGTCGCCTAAGCAACGTTATAAAACTAATAAAGAAGCTGCTCAAATACTTCAAGGTGAATGGGTTGAATCTCCTTTAAATGTTGCTAAAGAATTTGATCTTAAAAATCTTAATAATAAAGATAAAGCAGAAGAATTAAGACGTGCTGGAAGACTAAATGACCATTATTATAATTTAGTAATGGGTAATTCAGTTGGAAATGCTATAGATACACGTGATGCTAATAACACAGTTGAACGTGAATACAAGAAATATGAAGCTGCGGTTAGATTATACGAAATACTTCATAGAGCAGGTGCAACTGCTCAAGCATATGCTGCTAAGCATGGTGGTTCTGTCTCAAAATATAAATCTCAAGGTTATATTAGTAGTCCTACTGACCTTATGGATTGTGTCGATGATAATGGTAAACCAATACAATCTAAAATGGCAAAGCTTGGTTGGGGATTTATATCTGATACTTATATAGCAAATGAATCTCGTAGACAACGTGAAGAAGATAGTAAATATAAAATGGACGGAAATGTCGTTCAAAATACTAATAAATTACTATCATCTGTATGGCAAGATACATCTATTCAAAAGAAACTTAGAATAGGTGGCGGGTCTGCAGTTGGACTTGCTATTGGAAGTATGATGAAGAATAAGGGTATTATATCTTCTAATGCTGGTGTTTATGCAATGGGTGCTATAGGTGCTGGTGTAATGATGACTGAACGTGCTAAGAAGGCTATAGATATGATGTACGGGCCTGACAGTGACGTTAAAGGTGAACATGGATTTAGTAATAGAGATATAGGTATGGCTAAACTTGCTCAAAAGATAATACCAGCCGCTGCTGCAGCAACCGTTGGTGGTAAAACATTTATGTTCAGCCAACGTATATTTAATAGTATGGGGCCAGTTGCTGGATTAGTTGGATTTATACCGTCTCTTGGAGCTGCTTTAGCTGCTGGAGGTATTACTTATAAATTATTACCAACACTTAGAAATAAAATAGCGAACGCAGAATCTGGTAAAGGTATACTTGGTAAAATTAAAGATAAAATTAAAGAGAATAAAACTCTTGCTAATATATTTGGACTTACTGGTCAAAGATCAAATGCTGCAATATATGCAGATAATATCGAACCTATTATTAAAGAACTTGAAGTTAGCATAGCTAAGCTTAGACAAGATAATCCATTTGATACTAATGCAAACCTTATGGAAGATAATCTTAGAGCTCTTAAAGATTATCAATATAGATTAAAAGCTATAGATAAAGATAATCGTATGAGTATAGAAGATAAAAATAGCCAAGCTTCTCAAATATATGATGGAATAGTTGCATTAATAAAAGATCAACAAAAAGAACTATTCTTAAAACGTACAGCTAGTGATATAGATGCCAGAAATAAAGCTAAAGATGGTATTAATGCTGCTAACTTAAATATGGTTGATCATGAAGCTAGAAGAGCTCAAGATAATATCGATAAATATAATACAGCTAAAAGTGTAACATTAGATGATATGAAAAGCGGAAGCTTCAAAAGTAAGGAACAGTATGCTCAAGAAGGTTCAGAAGCATGGGCTATGAAAAATTATAATCAATCGTATAGTACGGTAGCCGAAGCTAATAAGATGTATAGTACATTCCGTGGAGCAAATAAAACACAAGCTAAAGCTAACTTTATGAAGGGTCGTAAAAACGAATATATGAACTATGTAAAGCAAAGTGACGCTATAGCTTTAGAAAAAAAGTTTAGGGCAGATGGATTAATTGCGGATGATGTAAAGTTTAATGATGATAATGAATTCTTCAAGTGGTTAGACGATAACAGAGATAGAGTTTACCAAAATGAACTTACTTCTAACAGCGGAATGATGAATAATTTCATAGCAGCTCAAATGGATTTAAAATTTGGTAAAGAATTAGGTAATGTATTCAGATACGGTAGTATAGATGATTCATTCTTTGATAGATTCAATGCTAAAGTTAGTGGTCGTGATGCTAAAAATGGTAATATTGATAGATTAGCGAAATACGGTAAGGATCGTGAAGATGCTGAACTTAGAAGACAAGCAATAATTACACTAGGGTATGTAGATGATAAAGGTAAACCTAGAACAAAATTAACAAAAGAAGAAGAGGCTAAAGTTAGTGCATTTGTTGCATCTAGATACTTTGAACGTAATTTACAAAATAATGCAATCAAATTGGATCCTAAAATACTGCAAAAAGCAATGAAAGATAATAATATATTTGATTGGATAAATGGTAAAACAAATGATATCGGAATCGAAGAAGTTAATAATTTTCTTAAAAACTTCGAACATATAGATTCAAATAATACAAATGTAGTTAATAGTCCAGAATTTAGACAAATGTTCGGTGGATGGTTAATACGTCAAGCTTATATGGGAGGTCTTTCTAGTACCGGTAATCTCAATGCAAAAGCATACAATGATTTATTTGAAAATATACTTAAAGAGTACATAACTCAAAGTAATAACTTTACAGATAGTAATTATAAGAAAAAACTAGATAATTTAACAAATGGTGATGCATCATTAACTAGTAAATATAGTTTAGATGGATTAATTTCTGATATACAAGAAGTATATAGAAATGAAAATGATGATAATAAACGTTTAGCTATAGTAAACAGTCTTATAGTAGACCGTTATGCTAATGGTGGTATAACTGCTGAAAACTTTGGTGATATAATAGGTGGACAATATATAGCTGGTGAAGAGTTTAATAAGTTAGTAGCTCTTAGACGTGCTATAGTTAAAAACCCAGATGGTTCTAATATACCAGATGACGAACATAGGGATTATATTATAAGTAAATTAAAGAATTCAACTTCTTCTGGATTTTTCGGTAAACTTATGAATAAATTTGGTATTAGAATTATGCAGAAATTAGGTGGAATGGATGAAGAAGATATAGCTGACGAAAAAAATGCTGATAAAGTGTTGATACATGCGTTAACTAATATGTATAATACATCAAATCTAGCTAATAATCCATACTATACAAAAACATCAGTCAAGGGTGCAGATGGAGAAAACCAATATAAATGGATTTCTGAAGGAACTATAGGAGATAGAGCTCCTAAATTCCCAACTACTGAAGAACTTCGTGATATGATTAAAGAAAACTTTACATTTAATATGGATAAATATGTGTTTGGGTCTGGTGCAGGGTATGGTTCTGATACAGCTAATGCAAATATGTACTCCTCTAGAGGAAGTACTCTTAAAATGAGTGATCTTTCTGGATATAGTTTTAGTAATGGAGCACATCTTGAGACTTTCGGATGTAGTATAGCTGCGGCTAATAATGCGTTAGTTATATTAAAAGTTCCAACATTATCTAAGGAAACTATGATAAATGTTGCAAACCAATACTTAGATAAATATGGAATTAAATACGGTTTCTTTACACATGTAGCTAATATGTTAGGTTTAAAATCTGAAATATTTATGGCTAATGGAAATCGTTTTAATAAAGAGTTCTTTAATAAATTAAATTTTAATAATGCTACATATATTGCATTATTAGATAATATAGGACACGATAGTGGTGCCCATTATATAAATATATTATCTATATCTGGAGATAACGTTAGTATTAATGACCCAATGCAAAGTGGTCTTAATGATCTTAGTATTTCTGAAATAACAGCTAGAGCAAGTTTGATTATTAAATATGATGCATCTAATGTTAGTTCTACTGTTACTAGTATAGATTCTTCAATTACTGGTAGACAGCTAAATGTATCTGGTGGTGGTGTTATAACTGCAATGGCTAATACTGCTATGATGGCTATGGCTAAAAACTATGTTAAAAATAATGGATTTAATGGATATAATAGCTCAGAATCATCTAGTGGAGTTGCATTTGAAGAAGGTAAATATGATCCAGAAGTTGCAATGATAGCTACAAATGTGTCAGATGAAAAGCAAAAGCAAGGAATTCTTTCATTTATAGCATCATCTAAAAATAGAGCATTCGCTGCTGCTGCTAACAGATTCCGTTCATTATTAAGTAAACCTGAAGTTAGGTCTGAACTTAAAGAAAGACAAGATGTTGCAGATACACAAGAACAACAAGGTAAAGATATAGCTGAAATGAAAGATGCTATAGTTGGTGGTAAACTTGGTGGAAAAGGTGACGGTTCTGGTAATGTTAGATTCGATGGTAGCGGCGGACTAATACAAGGTCTTACTAAACTTGTGTTTGGTAAATATGTATTTGGTAAGTTATTTAAATGGGTAAAGAATAAATTTGGTAAAGGTGCCGTTAAAGAAACTGGTGAAGAAGTTGCAGAAAAAACTATGCAAGAAAGTGCTGAAAAGATTACATCAAGTGCAGCTGGAGAAGGTGTTGAATCAGCATTTGAAACAGGTGGACGTGAAATTATTGAAGAATTCGGAGAAACTTCTGCAAAGAAAGCTGCAGGAGAAACTGTAGAGTCTGCGTTTGAGTCTGGTGTTCGTGAGATATCTGAGGAGGCTCTAGATGCTGCTGCCACTAAAACTGTTAAGAGCGTAGGTCAAGAAGTAACAGAAAGTGCTACTAAAGAATTAGCAGAAGAAGGTGGAAAAGCTGCTACAAAAGGACTAATCAAAGGTGTTCGTAAAGTACTTCAATATATATTTATTAAAATGCCTTCTGCAGTAGCTGATAAGATAGCTGGAAATACAATTATAAAATTAATTGGTAAAGTATTTGGTAAGAATATAGCTAAAATGGCTACTAGTGCTAAAGTATTTATGGCTGAACTTGGTGAGAAACTTATGAAGAAAGCTACTGATAGTGTTATCGGTAAAGCTATAAAAGCAGGTGCTAAGAAAGCTATATCATTCATAGGTTTAGCTATAGATGGTGTTATGTGGTTTAGAGATTATAGAAAAGCATTACCATCGGCAGCCGCTGTATTAAATATGCAAGGAGTTACTCAAGATTTCCTAGAACAAAATGACTTAGATGATAACGTTGCTAGAGCATATGCTACATATAAAAATGGAGCGTCATTGATTCTTTCAGTTATTGGTACTATTAAACAGGCTGCGGAAGCGGCTGCTGCAACTGGTAGTGCTATAGTAACTGGTGGAGCTGCTGCAGCTGTAACAGTACCTGCTATGTTATTAAGTGCTACTTATTGGGGAATTGCAACAGCAGTTATTCAAATGTTATTTGAATTTTCTATGTCATTTGATACTTTCCTTAATACATTTACATCAATTAAATCTGAAATAACTAAGCTTCTTCGTAAAACTGGCGACAAGGCTAAATCGTTATCTAATAAGTTTGAGTTCTTACAAAAACGTATAGTTGGTGATTTAAAGAAACAAGAAGCAGAAGCCGAACATAGTGCCCAGAATGTGACCACAACCACGACTAGTAGCGGGTCTGTAGACTTTAATCAAAAAGGTGGTATAGAAGAAGATAACTTCCAAAAAGCATCAGCTTATGCTGGTACAACTAGTGGCGGATCTGGTAGCTCTTCTGCATATTCAAGTACGTTTGATAGAATACGTAACTTTGGATCTAAATATACAGCTAAAGCTAAAAATTTTATATCTGGTGCATATAATAAAATATCAAGTGCTCTTGGATTTGGTGGTCCTAAATCAAGTACTGGAGCTAATGCTAGCTTTGACTGGTCTAAAGTTCCAACTTTAGCTCAATTAAAAGGTGCTAAATTTACATCTAATACTGGAAATAATGAACGTGCTATAAAATTTATGTCTATGCTATTACCTATAGCTCATGAAATGAGTCAAAAGCATGGTATATATGTAAACCCTTACTTAGCTATGGCTCAATGGGCACTAGAATCTAACTGGGGTAAAAAAGACAGTGGTAACTTTAACTTCTGGGGAATTAAAGGTTGGGGTAAACCAAATGAATATTGGGATGGATCTGTAGCCGACGTAAATACACATGAAGTAATTAATGGTGTTAGTACAGGTATGAGGCAAAAGTTCCGTGCTTATAGAAGTGCAGAAGATGGTATTAGAGATTATTTCTTATTTATGAGTAAGAGATTCCCTTCTATACAAACTATGGGTATTGAAGGTCTTAACCATGGAGTAGATGGTGGTAAATATGCTACAGGTATAGGATACATTCCATTAGTAACTGAGTTATATAATCAGTTTGATAGTGGAATGAAGTCTTCTGGTTTTGATATGGTTAAATTACAAGCTGATATAGCAAATAATGCAAATATCGCTTATAGTGCATCTGCAACTGGAATAGATAACCCAGAACTTGCACATTTATCTTATGATGGTACTAAATGGTCTCCAGAAAGTGTAGTTGGTAGGTCTGGAATGAAATGGGCTTCACCATTAAATAACTTAGGTGGAACAGAAATAGCTTCTGTTTATGGGGATAGATCTGATGTTGCTAAAGCGGCAGCTGCTCGTGGTATGAAAATGAGTTCTTTCCACCGTGGAGTTGACTTTGTACAAGGTAGTGGTTCTCCATTCTTCGCTATTGCTGATGGTACTGTAGAGAAAGCCGGAGGTGGAAGCGTTAATAATATCATAGTTCGTCATGCTAATGGAATCGCATCTGAATATATGCATGGTCATCCTACTGTAAAAGTTGGAGATAAAGTAAGAGCTGGTCAACAAATTGGTAGAGTAGGTAATGTAGGAACTAAGGGAGCCCATCTTCACTTAGGTATGTTTAAAGGTCAATCAGTTAAAGGTGTTCACAATAACTATTATGATCCATTCTTTGAATTAGGATTAAATCCTAAGAATGTGCGTACTAGAAATTCACCTGAAAATATTAGATTCTTGAAGTCTAATAAATTCTCTACAAATAGTGAAAATCCAGAAGCAGCTAAAGCTGGTAAACAAATGGATTCTACTGGTTATATGACTAAAAATGGATATAACGGTAAAGGTGGAGATATGTCGGCTGATGCTATGGTTAATAGTGGAGCAGATCAATTAGTTAAAGAACTTCGTGACCTTAAAGCATTAGTTGCTGGATTAATTCAAGTTGTATCAACTGGTTTAGCTGGAAGCTTCGGTGGAGTAAACGACTTACTACAAGGAGTAATAGGTGCTATCAAGTCTAAAGATAAAGATGATATATTATCACAAATCTCAACAGCGAGATTTAATTAAAAAGGAGGTAACTCATGTTAGATAATGGAAGTGGTTTGGTTGGTCCACCACCTAAACCATCCCAAAGAAAACAACAGTCTACAGCTGAAGCCATTAGAAGATCAGCTGAAACTTTAAATAGAGCTGCACAAAGTGCTGGTAGAGCTAGTTATGGTAGTCCTGACAAGGAAATACCAGCTTCTAGCGGTAATATAGATGGTAATTATGGAGTTCCCGACTATGATCAAAGTGCACTTGATACATTTATAGGAAGTACGGTTAAAAATGGTAAAAAAGTTGTGCATGAGCAGTCTCAAAGAATTATATCACAATTTGCTAGAGTTGCAGACGTCTTAGCTAATGATGCTAGTAATAGTAGATATGTAGAACTAGATAAACGTAAGCTTGCAAATATTATAGGAAAGGACCAACTACTACAAATAGTTGGTCTTCCACCTATAAGTGATAACATTGTAGATCCACCGCCAATATGGCAGAATGACGAAATAAATGGGGGACAAATGACATGGGGATCTGCTGGATTAGTTGGTCAAGAGTATGTTGAACGTGTACTAATGAGAGGTCAGTTCTTAGTATTAGTTCCATTAGAATTCAAACCAAACTTTACAAGAGCATTGATAAGTTCAATTGGATTAGATGAAACTAGAGGTAGCGAATTATCAGAATTCTTTGAAAATACTGCTACAAGATTTGAAACATTCTTAGATAGAATTGATACTAGACTTAATATTGCATCATATGGATACACTGCATTAATAAACCATTATAGATATTGGATATCTGTTGGAGCTCATATGAAAGTTGTATTACATACATTGGGTATCGACCCTATGGATGAGACTATAACAGCTAAAGAATATGGTTCAAAATATCATGAATTTTTAAAAGAAAGATTACCAGATTTCATGGTAGATAGAGTATTTTCACATGGTAACTGGAAAGGTATTAGTAGATTATTGGGTGCTGGTGGAGATGATAGTAAAGTTGCAGAAGAATTAACAGCAAATGCATCAAAAGAAGAAGCTCAATTAAGACAAGAAGTAAAAGATGCAATGTCGTCAGTTAATGGTGCGATGTCATCACTAGGACCGAAACCAACTGAAGCTGATATAATGGCAATGGATGGAACTGGTGCAATTAGTGCAGGTGATGGATTTATATCTAAAGGTGCCGATAGAAATAAGGTTGGTAACTTTGTTAAAGGTAAAGGATATGGACTAGGTAACTATGGATTTGGTGGCGATGCTGAAGAATTTAATGACTTGCATACAACTTTAATGCAAGATGTACCTATAACGCTGTATAATAGTTCGTATGCTAATATACTTAATGCTGTTACTAATATAGATATCAGAAATAACTCATTAATGAATCTTCCATTTATTACATTTTACTGTAATGGAAATATTGATAGAAATTTACAATTCTCATTAGAAGCTGATAAATCTATAATAGCTGAAACTACTACAGACGTTGGAGCTCGTACATTACCAAATTTAATAAAAGGTGTAGCATCTGCAGTTGCAGAAGGTTTTACAGGAAATAATCCTTCAACTGGAGGTCAAGTAGCTGCGGCTGGAGCGAATGCTGTTGGTGTTAGCGTAGATTCTGCAACTGAAATACTGCGTGAAATAGCTTATCATAATGATGGTAACTTTGCTAGTACATTTGTAACTAATACGTATATTCCAAAGGTTATGCGTGGAGGTAGTACAAATGTATCTTATAATGTGCCACTTAGATTCGTAGCAGCTGGTTCTGATAAATATAGTATAGCTCAAATGTTTTGGGGTTTATGCTTACTATTACCATTTGTATTACAAGTAAGTAAACCTAAAATGCCACTTATTATACCACAGGCTGCTATGTATTGTGCAGCATTTAGTAAAGGTGTAATGAATGTACCTCGTGGATATATTAGTAGTATGTCTATAAGTACAGACCCTGCATTCCAAACTACTAATGGAATTCCATTAGAATTGAACATCAATTTAACAATCGAATCGTTATATACATTAACAACAATGCCAAATTTCACAGAAACATATGGTGGAGGTTCTGATATGAATCTTTTAACTGCGATGTGGCATCCAATGTCTTCATTTAATATAGTTGCAACATTAACTGGCACAAATACGGTATTAAATCATACGCCGTCTAATATATTTAAATATTTTATAGAAAAACCAGTAGCTGACGCATTTGTTGCATTTAAAACTATATTCCAAAAGAGTGGGGGTTACTTTGGTACTCAATTCAAACAATGGAGAATTCAATTGGATAGTGGAGATAATATGCAATATATTTAATAAAGAAGAGAGGTAACATATGAAAGAAAGAGATACAAGTAAAGATTATGCGGAATTATCGCAAATTATTCCGATAGACATAAGAAAGAAATACTATACTCTAAAATTCGACAATTGTCTTAAGATAGTTCTTTATGGAGAACCTTTTAAAGACAGTCGTCCAAGACTTAATAAATTTGGTGGAGTTGGTATGGTTAATATGGGTAAAATGAAGAAAGTATTTACAGTATTGTATAAGAAATACCCATTACTTCAAGAAATAACTATACAATCTCCATATTTAGTAATTCTTGATATGTTCTCTCTTCCTACTAAAAAAGAAATGTCATTTATAAAAAAGGATAAAGAAGCTCTAAAATTATTTAAAAGAGAAGAACTTTATGATTTAGCAATTGCTGACGTAGACAATAGTATTAAAATTCATAATGATATATTATTTGAACCAGAATATAGAGTATCATTAGATGATGCTATGAATATTGGAGTAATTGGTAATAAGTATCTTAGTGACACGCCTAGAGCTGAACTCTATGTATATTTTAGTAGCAAAACGTCTAAATTTTATAAATGGCGTATACAAAATAATCATAACTATTTTAAATGGCTAATATCTGAAAAGAATATGCTGATGAATAAACGTACAATAAAAGAACACCGAAAATATTTGATTAAGATATTAAGAGAATATATAGAAGATATTAAAAAGGAGAAAGATGCTAAAGATTTTGTTAAACGGGTATCGAAAGAACTAATTAGATATCCGGCTGAAACTATAAAAGAACTGGCTGGAGTTGAAAATAAAACGTTTAATAAGAATAATGCTCTTTTAAATTTTATGCTAGAAGTATGTAAAAATAATAAATTCTGTGTAGAAAAGCTTAATAGCTTAACATTTTTATTTGAGGAGGAAGAAACAAATGAAGAATCAGAACCTACAGATATCATGGGAATCTATTCGCAATTTCTTGAGAATTAATAGAATAGCTGGTGAATCAAACGTGGATTTAGTCCACAGAGTTTGCAATAATAATGCTCTATTTAGTAGAATTTGTGATATAGATAATCATATATATAGTAGTCCTAGTATGTTAAAAACTGTTATAATGACAGAAGAATTTATAAAATCAATATAGGAGGAATGTGTAATGGATATAAATTACAATATAACTAATAATTTAACTGGTATCAAAAATGCACTTACTAGAAAAGTTATGGCCAGAACTGTTACTAAAGTCAGTGGTAATAGTGAGGCTATTAATGAAGTTGCTGGTAATATTCTAAATGTAAGTTATGAAGGGTTAAAATCTGCAATAGATTATGGTAGAAACCCAGTAGTAGCTGCTGCATTAGAATCGTTTATAGATACAGTTGATAACTTAATGGCTGAATATGTTGCTAAGAAACATAATCAGTTTATTATATCTACAGAAGCGACTGAAGATGATGAAAAGAAAGAAAATAAAAAAGATGATGAAGAAGATGACAAGTCTTTAGACGCAGCTTTTGATGAAGATGTTGCAGAAGATGTTATGAAAAATGAAGGCGGAGATGAGTTATCAGATGTTGTATCAGATATAATAGAAAATGCTATTCAAGGTACTAGAGATCAAATGAAACAAGCTGTTAAACTTGCTCTTAAAATAGAAAAAGATAATCAAGAAGAAAAATATAATGATGATAAAGAAGATGCAGATGAATTTGATGAAATGACTCCAGAAGATCCAGAAGCAGAACAAGCAGCTGAACAATCTGAAGGTGGTGAAAATCCATTTGATGAACAACCTAAAGAGGGAGAAGAAGGAGAAAATCCAGAAGGTGCTGAAGAAGGAGCTGGAGGAAATCCATTTGATGATGCTGAAGGTGGAGAAGAAGCAGGTGGTAACCCATTTGATGAAGCAGCTGGAAGTTCACCAAAAGAAGATGGAGAAGGACAAGCAGAAGCTCCAGCAGAAGGAGAAGCTGAACCTCAATCAGATGGAGAAAAGAATGGAAACCCATTCGAATCTATAATAGATGAAGTAAAGAAAGAAGAAGAAGTATCTATGGAAAGCATGATTACTAATAAGCTAGGACTTAATCCAGGTGAACTTAGTAACTTTATTAATAGTATTAGTAATAAAATGCTTGCTGGTGATATGAAGACTGTATTTGATACATATGGACCAGAAAGTGCTGAAATGGCTGCGGCTAGAGAACTATACAAAAATAGAAGTATAGAAATGGCTCAAGGAATACTTAATAGTATAATAGTATTTGAAAGTATAGGTCTTCCATTTGATAATAATAACATTAAATATCCAGATTTATTTATATAAATAATAAACCCCAATAAGAAATATTTCTTATTGGGGTAATCCTTTTATTTACTGCTAAAATATATTTCCAAGAATCCGCTCGAAGGAATCGCGAATTAGCGATTTAACGATTACATATACTAATGTAGATATAGAAAGATATATATATATATATATATATGAGGGATATAATGAATTCATTAATATTAGAAGTATTGAAAATCGTATTTAAGGATATTAAAGAAATAATAAAAGCTAAAAACAAAAAAGAAATAAAAGCAAAAATTTTGGAAAAAGGATTTAAAACAAGAAAAAAACTTCTCGGAAGCGATAGAAAACACCACAGGGAAAATAGTCTGGGTAAATGACAATGAGCATTTTTTCTACATTAGAAAAGATGAAAGCCTTCGTGCGTTTCAGGTTTTTCGGCACAAGGTAGGAACACCGCAGGAAGAAGATGTTTTGATTTTTCATGAAAAAGACGAAGCCTTTGATGTAGGTGTTTTCAAAACCAAATCTTTGGAATATATTTTTATCGTGAGTTCTTCTACGATTTCGGATGAGCATAGATTTATCCCAGCTGATAATGTTTTTGCGGAATGGAAACTCTTCCAAAAAAGAGAAGAAAATTTGGAATATGCCGTAGAACATTACCAGAACGACTTTTATGTTTTGACCAATGAAGGAAAAGCCACCAATTTCAAACTGATGAAAACGCCGCTTTCGCAGACGGAAAAAGAACATTGGCAGGAGCTGATTCCTCACAGAAAAGAGGTGCTTTTGGAAGGTTTTGAGATATTCAAAAATTATTTGGTTCTCGAAGAAAGAGAAAGAGGACTGCTTCAGATTAAAATCATTGAAAACCAATCAGGTAAATCATGGTATTTGCCCTTTAATGATCCTACTTATACGGCTTATATCGGACTGAATTTAGAGTTTGATACCGAAACTTTGCGCTATGGCTATGTCTCTATGACTACGCCTAACTCTACCTATGAGTATAATATGAAAACTCAAACCACCAAACTGCTGAAACAGCAGGAAGTCTTGGGCGGAAAGTTCCATAGCAAAAACTATATTTCCGAAAGAATATG
>ERZ773180.88-NODE-88-length-72555-cov-27.988621_pt1 | contig 72555 bp, 59 predicted proteins | sample MGYA00511080_ERZ773180 | MGnify/ENA primary metagenome ERZ773180 (study PRJEB29015, sample SAMEA2738175) | human oral metagenome | biome: human oral; feature: human-associated habitat; material: saliva | place: China | collected 2178 ... | reverse complement strand
CAAGGTGAACTCCTGTGTTCGGTCGTCGTCCCACGACACTGTCCACGACCCCCGGGACGCTTCGACCACCACCCCCACACCCCACAATGCGAAGAGCCCGTAAACCCAAATAAGGCGGGGTGCCGGTGAATGACCGGCACCCCCGCCTCTGGCTGTGAAACGCGAATTACGAGCGCTTCCTCCGCATTGTCGCGGCGCCGATAGCGCCTGTCACGGTAGCGAGTATCAGCACCTCGCCGGTGAGAGCACCGGTCTTGGCGAGCTGCGTTGCGGGCGTGGGCGGAACCGATGGCGTGACCGTGGTCGGTGTCGGTGTCGGTGTCGGCGTCGGACCCGGCTTGAAGGACAGTCGTGTCACGTAGGGATGCGCCTCGCTGGTCGTATACGTCAGGGGGTGCACCATGAGCGGAGGTTCATCCCACCCGACAGAAGGGCCGATCGCGGGGGGCCTCCATCCGGCACTCAGAGGCATGTCCGAAGGAGGGCAAGCAGGTGACGGCGGATCAAATATTGTCCCAAGAACAGGGCGAGGTTCGGCCGGTTCGACAGTATCGTCGTCGCCCATAGTCGGAGGGCATGCGGGTGACGGCCACCCGGGCTTGACCGTGACACCGAGTTGTTTCTCGACATCAACAGAGATGATTCCCTGCGTGAGGTGATCGATCTGGTAATCCGTATCGGCAGTTGCGGATTCAGTGAAGGCAATCTTCTTAATGGTGATCACTGCTTCACCGTGAAGCGCAGCCATCGCGTCCTTGAGGTCTTCGATGGTGGTGATCTGACCGGGGTTATCGACGTCAACGGTAACCGTTGCGGTCTGTCCGTTAACTGCCACTGTCTTCGCTGAGAAGCCCTGGGGGAGCCCAGTCACCGAGATGGCCGAGGGGTCGGAAAACTTCAGCTGTTCAGGAAGAGTGATCTGGGTTGTGAAGCCCACGTGAGCATTCTTCAGGTCAAAATCGTCGAATGCGTTGGGCGTCTTCTCGTATTTCTGGAGGAGATCCGCAATGTGTTCACCTCGAAGGTCGTCCAAGTGGACGACGTTCTCGATGGTCAGAAGCGAGTTCTTATTCTCGGCGTGGATCTCTTCCTTCTGAGTTGGTGGGTTCTCATCGGTACCGATCTTAAAATCGGTGTCGATTGCCGGGTCATCACCGTTGACCGGAAGGGAGCCGAAAACATTCTTGTACTTGTAAATTCCGGTCAAGCCATCCGCCGACAACTCCTGAGTGGAGAATTCATAGTCGGGAATTCCTGCGGCTTGGAAGAAGTTGGGCCCGGTTTTCGGGGGCTGTAAGTCGTGGCCGTCCTTTTCATCAACCCAGCGCGTTGTCCTGGTCGGTGCGGACGCGAAGCAGTCGGTAGGCGACTGTGCGACTGCCAGGGTCTTCGTGTCGAAGTTAAAGACCTGGGCGGGGGTGGTCGATGATGCGAAGAAGTTGAACGTACCTGTCACGCTAACCTGTTCGCTGGCCAGTTGAGTCGCTTCTGTGGGGTCAATTGCGCCAACGGCATAGGGGACCTGGATCTTGATCGTGTGCTGGCCGGGGTTGGCTTTCTCTGCATCGTAGATATCGAGCAGCTGCTGCCAGCTCAGATCCTTGAGCTGGATGTTCGCAGTGACCTGTGTGCGCTCAGCGTTGGGGGAGAACGAGGTGTAGGCGAGCAGTGACGAGGTAGATTTCGCGCGAGACGTCCCCAACGTGACCGCATCAGGGACACTCACGGTCAGTGTGATATCGGGGTTGTTATTGCTGCCGGAGTCATGAGGGGAGAGTCCCTGTGCAGCCGCAGCGCGGATTTCGGCCTCGTGGCCTGCCAGAAGCGTCGTGACTGGAATGTCCACAATGACGGTACCGTGATAGGTTGTGATCACAGGGGTGGCATTGCACACAGTCGTGCTTGTTGATGAGACGTATTGTGAGAGGGTGAAGGGCTCGGGATCGGCTTGTGCGCTGCGAGGCACAAAGATTGTGACGGTACCTGCAGCGAGTAGCGCCAAACCAGCACCCGTAGCCAGAACTCTCCGGCTTTTCCTCATGATGTTCCCCAATCGCTGGCGTGCGGATGATTCGTGGTTTTCCAGTATACACATTGCCGATAAGAAGTACATCGGGCGGTGTCAATGGGTGGTAGCAATGAGTTCGTTGAATGCTTGGGTGGGGGTGGGGTAGCCGAGGGGGCTCTGGGGCAGTTGCCCGGCTTGTAGGCGATGGCGTCGAGGTAGGGTTGGTGGCTGGTGATGGGGGGTCCTGCGGGCAGGCCCTGGATGCGGCGTGTGAGCGCGCCGGATCTGATCGGCTTTCCGACCCAGGGGCAAGGCCACGATGATCAGGTAGCAGGTCGTGTGCTCAACCAGGCTCGATGCTTGCGCTGGCCCCGTCTTGGCCGATGATCAGGTCACCTTCCCAGCTGCCCGGGATTTTCCGATCAGAAATGTCGGGGCGCTTCAATCGATCAGCCGCATCTCAGTGCTTGTTGCCTGGAATCGTGGCGCACTCACGCGGAAGCACTTTCCCAGCACGTTAGCCCGATGACATGCGCGTGGGCCCGTTAATGTGCGCGTGGGCAGCCCCGCCCAGACACGGAATAGCGGGTTTACGTGCGAGCGACACACCAGGCCGGGCACCGTTGTGCCCACAACGCAGACCACCTCGCCCACGACACCCCATTGTCGGCGTTTGTCGCCGAGGTGGTCTGCGGTTTGGGCGTCTCACCGCCCCGAAGCGCGACCTCACCGTCCCGAAGCGCAACCTCACCGCCCCGAACCGCGCCCTCGCCGCCAGCAAACGGGGGGAATTGCACCATTAGAGGTGCGACACGCCGGCGACACGCCGTGGCGAGGCTTCTAATGCTGCAAAACCCCCCACCATTACCCGAACAGAGTCAGGTTGCGGCACCCATGAGCGCAAGGACCAGGCCGCGGCACCCTCTCACCCGATCACGCGGCAGCCACACAGGCCCGTGATGCAGTATTCGCAGGAACGAGGTACACAACGCCACCTAAGACATCAACTTTCCCGCGCGACAAAACCGAAACGTCGCCCTGCTAGCAACACGATTTGTCCATCCTCATAGTTGGTCCCAACCAACTATAATACCGACTTTCCCGCACCAGAAAGCCACAAAGTCACCCTGCTAGCAACACGATTTGTCCACCCTCGCAGTTGGTCCCAACCAACTAGAACACCGACTTTCCCGCACCAGAAAGCCAAAAAGTCGCTACAAAACCAACACGTAGTGTCCTATAACCCTTAACCCGCGGCTTGCACCCCGAGCGGGCGCCCCAGGCTCAAGAAAACCCCGGAACCTGAAGCGGTCCCGGGGTCCGGTGGCGGAGGATGGGGGATTCGAACCCCCGAGGGCTTGCACCCAACACGCTTTCCAAGCGTGCGCCATAGGCCACTAGGCGAATCCTCCTAGTAAACCGCAAAGCGGCTACGGTCGAAAATCATAACTGATTAATCGCGCTCGGCGCTACTTGCGGATAGACATAAAACGTATGCGGTAGATCACGTGCAGGCTAGAAAATATATTTAATGTGGCTTGCGTTACGTTTCGTTGTGTTGTAGCGGGCTTTGGGGGCTGCGCAGTAGCTAAATTGTCGCCCTCTAGGCTGGTTTACGTATGGAAATTGCTAGTGCGGCTTGCTGGTAGCGTTGCTGGGTTGGCCCGAAACAGGTGTACGCTAACAGGCTTGCTAACATGCAAATAAATTCTTAACGCGCGTCTAAAACTTGGTATGAAGTGCGAGAATATTTCACAGCAAATCCATAGACGGTCAGCTTGGCTTAGATTTTTCCTAGACGTCATGCGAGCTTTGTGCACACTCTTTCAAAGTAATGGCTCCGATGCGATGCATCGTAGTTAGCCTCCGAGTGAGAACTTGGAAGCTATATGTCGATCCGCATTCTTCTGTCTCATATATCAGGATCAAAATGGTGGATAGTTGCGATTTTAGGTGCTCGCCGGTGGATAAAAGCCTCTGAGTCCACTTTGTCGTGCAAGCAAACTGAAACCTTGCTGCAAGTTAGCTGACGCTGGCTGTGTTCAAAAATATAGATCACTTGATAGTGGTAGCTTGCAAAGTGAGAGCAATCAAGGTTAAATAACTTCCGTAACAATTTAATAAATCACGGACACAAGTCCGCAACCATAAATACTCGGAAGGAAAATCCATGGCACAGCGTGTGGAGACCATTCTCATCGACGACATTGACGGCTCTAGTGCTGCAGAGACCGTTAACTTCGCTCTAGACGGCGTTAACTACGTCATCGACCTAAACTCCGAAAACGCTAGCCGTCTACGTGCTGACCTACAGGAGTGGATTAACTATGCGCGCCGTGCCCGCAACGGCCGTCGTCGCACCACCACCCCGGCCGTTTCTAACAGCGAGTCCCGCCGTATGCGCGAATGGGCCAAGGAGCACGGTTTCCAGGTTTCTGACCGTGGCCGCGTCTCCGCTGAGATCCGCCAGGCTTACCTAGCTGAGCAGGGTCGCTGATTAATTTAGCGTCAGCTCAACTACGCTTAACTGAATAATTAAATTCAAGCAGGTGTTTTATAGCATCTGTCAGGTAAGTGCCAATAAAACGGCGGTAAATAAACTGCTGCGATATTGGTTGCGCTGACGTCTAGGTTTTATAGCTCGAAGTGCTCGTACAGTTTTTACTGTGCGGGCACTTTCGTTTATTTGCGACTTATTGCTGTGGTGTCTGTGGGGGAGCCTGTAGTGGCAGGGAGGGATTGATGCGGGTGGCGCTCTAGGGCTTTAGTTACTGACGACGACGGCGGGCCTGCATTGACGCTGCGGGCCAGCGTTGACGCCGCTGGTCAGTGACGACGGCGTATAGGGGCGCTAGCCGGTGTTTGCGGCCCATCGGGCTGTGCCTAAGGTCTTGTTTAGGTGCTTTAGCTCTCGCAAAAGCGTGCAAGTGCTGGCAAAATAGCTTTCATGGCTTACACCCTCGTACTGCTCCGCCACGGCGAGAGCGAATGGAATGCAAAGAACCTATTCACCGGTTGGGTTGACGTGGCCCTCTCGGACAAAGGCAAGGCCGAGGCCGTGCATGGTGGTGAGCTGCTAAAGGAGGCCGGTGTTCTACCGGACAAGCTATTTACCTCCATGCTGCGCCGCGCCATCATGACCGCGAACCTAGCTCTAGACTCCGCTGACCGCCACTGGATCCCGGTTGAGCGCAACTGGCGTCTAAACGAGCGTCACTACGGCGCTCTGCAGGGCAAGAACAAGAAGGAAATTCGCGACGAGTACGGCGACGAGCAGTTCATGCTCTGGCGTCGTTCCTACGATGTGCCGCCGCCGGCCATCGAGGCTGGTAGCGAGTTCAGCCAGGACACTGACCCGCGTTACGCCGGCGAGCCGGTACCCGCCACCGAGTGCCTCAAGGACGTCATCGCCCGTCTGCTGCCTTACTGGGAATCCACCATCGTTCCCGAAATCAAGACCGGCAAGACCGTAATGATCGCCGCCCACGGTAACTCCCTGCGCGCCATCGTCAAGCACCTAGACGAGATCTCTGACGAGGACATCGCCGGCGTCAACATCCCCACCGGTATTCCGCTGGTTTATGAGCTCGACGAAGAGACCCTCAAGCCCATCAAGAAGGGTGGTCGCTACCTAGACCCCGAGGCTGAGGCTAAGATCGCCGCTGTTGCTAACCAGGGCAAGTGAGCTAGTTTTATAACTAGTTAACTTTTTGGTTGCTAACAGCTAGTAATAGCTGCAGATAGCTACATATCTGTGGGGCGAGTGTGAAAAGCACTCGCCCCACAGTCGTCTTATTTTGCTTTTGGTAACCAGCGCCAGTTTCGGTTTTGGTAACCAGCCTCAGCTGATGCGTTAGCAACTAGACACACTGCCCTATAGCGATTGGTTATGTTATGAATATAAGTTTAGACGTGGAGTGGGCTACATGTTGCACGGGCGAGCCTAAAATTAATGTGCCGGCTGGTAGAATATAAGCCAGTTGCATTAGCCCGGAGTGTGTTTATGACCTTTAAAGTTGGCGAGACAGTGGTCTACCCCCACCATGGTGCGGCCCGAATTATTAAAATTCAGGACCGCAAGGTTCGCGGGGAAACGCGGGTGTACCTCACGCTTGAGGTGGCGCAGGGCGATCTAACCATTATGGTCCCTGCCGAAAACGTTGAAGAAATTGGCGTTAGAGACGTAGTTGACCAGGCCGGTCTGGAAAATGTTTTCGAGGTGCTACGCACTGGGCAGGTAGAAGAGCCAACCAACTGGTCGCGTCGCTATAAGGCAAATCAGGAAAAAATTGCTTCCGGGGACGTGCTTAAGGTTGCTGAAGTGGTGCGTGACCTCTCGCGTCGCGATACTGATCGAGGCTTGAGCGCCGGTGAAAAGCGCATGCTTGCCAAGGCACGGCAGATTTTGGTTTCAGAGCTGGCATTGGCGCAGAAGGTTGAAGAAGCCGCCGCTGAGCAGACTCTGGATCAAGTCCTAGCTGAGTGATAAGCGCGTTTATATCCCAATGAGTGCTTGCGTTGCGGTTTTAACTGCGGCGGGCTCGGGCACCCGCCTGGGTTGCCAGGGCCCCAAGGCTTTGGTGCAGTTAGCTGGCCAGAGCTTGGTGCGTCGCGCAGCAGCCGGATTGTTTGCCTGCCTGCAGGTGGATGCGGTGGTAGTTACCGCCCCGGCTGACTATCTAGAGGTTTTCCAGGCTGAACTGGCTGATTTTGATAATTTAGTGGTGGTGGCCGGCTCGGATGTTTCACGCCAGGCCAGTGTGGCTAACGGTTTGGCTGCTGCGGTTGAGTTAGCGCCGCAGGCAGATGTGGTTTTAATTCACGACGCCGCCCGTTGCTTAACCCCGCCCGCCGCTATTGCCCGCGTGATCGACGCCGTACGTGCAGGTAACCCGGCAGTGATTCCGGCCCTGCCGGTGACTGACACAATCAAATCTGTGGGCCCCGCCCGCCCTCAGGGTGAGATCGTGGCTGCACCAGCCGCAGGCGCCACGGCAGCACCCGCAAATGCGCCGCTCTGTGCCCCCACCCAAGTAGAGCCGGTGCTTGAAACTGTAGACCGTCGTCGGCTGCGGGCCGTGCAAACCCCGCAAGGCTTTGAACGCGAAACCATTTTGCGCTCCCACCAGCTCGGCGCCCAGGCGGCAGCCAGTGAATCTAGCGCCGCCTCAGATGACGCAGGTCTAGCTGAGCAGGCCGGCTATCCGGTGGTGGTTGTGCCCGGAGACGCCCTCAGTTTTAAGGTCACCACCCCCATTGATTTAGCGCTAGCGCAAGTATGCGTAAGCCAAAATCTAGCTAACCTTTAAGGAGTAGCCATGGCGCAATTTTTGCTACCTCGCACCGGCATCGGCATGGATGTGCACGCTTTTGCGCCTGAAGGCTCGGGGGTGCCCATGCACCTGGCCTGTCTGGAATGGCCGGGGGTGACCGGCTTAGCTGGGCATTCTGACGGCGACGTCGTCGCCCACGCCTGTGCCGACGCCCTGTTCGCAGCCGCCGGGCTAGGCGATTTAGGCAGTAATTTCGGAGTGGACCGCCCCGAGTTTAAAGGTGCATCCGGCGCCACCTTACTAGGTGAAGCTGCTCGCCGCGTGCGCGCTGCCGGCTACGAGATCGGCAATGTTAGCGTGCAGCTAATCGGCCAACGTCCGCGTGTAGCGGGCCGAATTGCCCAGGCCAATGCGGCACTGAGCCAAGCTGCCGGGGCGGATGTGCAAATGAGCGCCACCACCACCGACCACCTAGGTTTCCTGGGGCGTGGTGAGGGCCTAATGGCAATTGCCAGCGCCCTGGTTTACACCAATACGCCCGCCTAAAACTATTACTTTAGGGTTTCGGGTAGCCTTATAGGGTGAGTACCCTCAAGAGTGAACCATCCCTGAAACTGTATGATTCGGCCAGCCACGCCCTTGTGTCGCTAGCCCCTACGGTTACCCCCGGTAAGGTCACGATCTACCTGTGTGGTGCCACTGTGCAGGGCAGCCCCCATATTGGGCATATGCGCTCAGCCATTGCTTTTGACGTACTAACCCGCTGGCTAGAGTACTGCGGCCAGGAAGTAGTGCTAGTACGCAACGTAACCGACATCGACGACAAAATCCTGGCTAAATCCGCGCAGGCCGGCGCCCCCTGGTGGGCTTGGGCTTACCGCTATGAGCGCGAATTTTCTGCCGCCTACCAGGCCCTAGGGGTTAAAGACCCCACTTATGAGCCCCACGCCACCGGGCACGTACCAGACATGATCGACCTGGTGCAGCGCCTGATCGACGCCGGTCACGCCTATGTGGGTAGCCCCGGCAACGTCTATTTCTCGGTGCGTTCCCTGCTCGACTACGGCTCGCTAACCAACCAAAGCCTAGACCAGCTGCGTTCAACTGAGGATGAATCCCAGATTGACGACGCCGTCGAGGCTGACAAACGCGACCCGCGCGACTTTGCCCTGTGGAAAGCCGCTAAACCCAGCGAACCTGCCGACGCCTCCTGGGACACCCCCTGGGGACGCGGCCGCCCCGGCTGGCACCTAGAATGCTCGGCCATGAGCCGACGCTACCTGGGCGACACTTTTGACATTCACGGCGGCGGCATTGACCTGCGCTTCCCCCACCATGAGAATGAGCAGGCCCAATCCCACGGCGCCGGCTGGCCTTTTGTGCGCATCTGGGTACACAACGCCTGGGTGACCATTAAGGGCGAAAAGATGAGCAAGTCTCTAGGTAACTCCCTGGTTGTCTCCGAGCTGCTCAAACAGTACTCAGCGCAGGCTCTGCGCCTAGTTATTGGCACCACCCACCACCGCTCCACGGTGGAGTTCAGCCCCGACACCCTAGAAGACGCCCAAGCCCTGTGGGACCGCTTTAGCGGGGCCCTGATGCGCGCTGTGAAACTAGCTCCTGAGCTAGCTGAAGTTGATTTAACGCAGGTAGCTGTCACTAGCGAGTTCCGCGCCGCTATGGATGACGACCTCAACCTAGCTGGGGCCATGACCCAAATCCACGCTGCCCTCAAGCGTCTAAACGTGGCCCTAAGTGAGGCTGAAGCCGGCCAGGGTGAAGCTACGCAGGTAGCTGAAGCCGCCAATCAGCTACGGGTGATGCTTGATATTTTGGGGCTAGACCCACTTTCACCAGTTTGGGCCCGCGCTGGCGCCAGCGAGGAAAACGCAGACAATGCAGCCCTAGCCGCCCTGGGTAACCTGGTGGAAAACCTGCTAGAGCAACGCGCTAGTGCCCGCAAAGAAAAAGACTGGGGCCGCGCTGACGCTATCCGTGACGCCTTGGCTAGTGCCGGGGTAGTGGTTGAAGACTCACCTACCGGTGCCCGCTGGCACCTGGGCTGATAGATAAGGAATCCCATGCCTGGAAATGACCGTCCCCACGGCGCTCGCCGTCGTCCTGGTAGTAAAAAAGGCCCCCAGGTTGGCACTGGTGGGCACCGCCGCAAGGCCCTAGAAGGGCGCGGCCCCACCCCCAAGGCAGAAGACCGCCCTTACCACCCCAAACACAAGGCTAAGCTGCGCGCTGAGGCTAAGGCCGCTGCCGCCCAGCCCACCCGTGAACGCCAGCTAGAAAAGATCCGCAACCGCTTTGACGTGCCCGCCGACCACGAAATTATTTGTGGCCGCAACGCCTGCGCTGAAGCGGCCCGCGCCCGTGTGCCCGTCACGCGCGTATTTATGGCGGTTTCAGCTGAAAATGATGACCGTCTAGGGGCTGTGGTGCGCCGTGCCACCCTAGAAGGCGCACCCGTATTTGAGGTCACCAAGCTGGAATTAGAAGCCCTCACCCAGGGCGCCGTGCACCAGGGTGTGGCCATGGAAATCGCCGCCTACGACTACGCTGACGCCCTAGAGCTACTAGACCGTGTCAGCGCCACCGGCCGCAAACCCCTATTTGTAGCCCTAGACCAGGTTACCGATCCCCACAACCTGGGGGCGGTGCTGCGTAGTGCGGGTGCGTTTGGGGCCGACGGCGTCATCATCCCGCAGCGTCGCAGCGCAGACGTTAACGCCACCGTGTGGAAGGTGAGTGCTGGCGCCGCTGCGCGCGTGCCGGTAGCTAAAGAAACCAACCTGGTGCGCACGCTAGAAGCCTTCAAAGCGCGCGGCTGCTTTGTGGTGGGTCTAGACGGTAACGCCAGCGTTAGCGTCGATAACCTAAACCTGGCTGACCAGCCGCTAGTGCTGGTAACTGGGGCTGAAGGCAAGGGCCTGTCGCGCCTAGTGCGCCAGACCTGCGACGAAATCGCTTCGATTAACATCCGTGCCGCCGTCGAAAGTCTCAACGCGGCCGTGGCCACCGGTATTGCCCTATATGAGGTAGATCGGGTGCGTCGCACCATTCAGGGTGACTAATCCCTGATAATAGCTATTGGTTGACGCGGGTCGGGCATGGCGCCCGACCTGCCAATTGCTATAAGGAGCTAAGGCAATGGACGCCTCTAAGTTGGATCTAGGCGGTGCGCTGGCTTACGGCGCAGATTACAACCCTGAACAGTTCGACGACGCCACTTTTGAGCGTGACCTGGAGCTAATGCGCCAAGCCCAGGTGAACTTGGTAAGCCTGGGAATTTTTTCCTGGACGCGACTAGAACCCAGTGAGGGCAACTACCGTCTAGACTGGCTAGAGCAGCTCATCGACCGCCTGTGGCAGGCAGGTATTAGCGTAGACCTGGCCACCGCCACCGCCTCCCCGCCGGCCTGGCTGGGGCGTCACTACCCTGACACTTTGCCGGTGCGCGCTGATGGATCCGTCTACTCTTGGGGCTCGCGTCAACAGTATTGCCCCAGCTCATACCGGTTCAGGGTGGCCGCTAATGCGCTCACAGCGCGCCTAGTGGAGCGTTTTGCCGCCCACCCGGCAGTGGTGGCTTGGCATGTTTCAAACGAGTATGGCTGCCACATTCGTGAATGTTTTTGTCAGCGCTGTGCCAAGGCTTGGCGTGACTGGCTTAAAAAGCGTTACTGCTGTTTGGACGCCTTAAACCGGGCTTGGGGCACCAATTTTTGGTCCCAGTTCTATACCGACTGGGAGCAGGTGATCCCTCCGCGTATCACCCCCAGTTTCGCTAATCCCAACCAGATGCTTGATTGGCGCCGCTTTAGCAGTGACAACCTAAAATCCGGTTACCTATCTGAAGCCGCTCTGATCCGCGCCGGGTTAGCTAAAGTAGGCCGGGCTGTGCCGGTAACCACCAACTTCATGGATGCCTTTGAGGCCCTGGACTACTTTGACTGGGCTAAAGACATTGACCTGGTAGCTAACGACTCCTACCCAGACCCGGCTGATCCACGTGCCGCCCACCAGCTGGCTTTCACCGGGGATCTGATGCGTGGCCTGGGTGGCGGGCGCCCCTGGTTGCTTATGGAGCAGGCGCCCGGTGCGGTGCAGTGGCGCGCACGTAACGCGGTAAAAGCTCCGGGGGAGTACTTGCTTTGGTCCTTGGCGCACGTTGCCCATGGGGCCGACGGCGTCATGCAGTTCCAGTGGCGCCAGTCTGTTGCAGGGGCGGAAACTTTCCACGGCGCCATGGTGCCCCACAGCGGCACCGAGTCAATGCAGTGGCGCCAAACTGTGGAACTAGGTCAAGTACTCAAGCGCCTGGTTCCAGTGGTAGGCCAGCGTAGCCAGGCCCAGGTGGCCATCATGCTGGACTGGCCCTCGATGTGGGCCCAAAATGCTACCATTGGCCCCGATGAGGCCACCCACGGCATCCAAATCCCGCCGTTAAGCGCCCCTGCCGGCAGTGTGCTGCGGGCCGCCCAGGCTTGGCATGCCACCTGTTTCGAGGCAGGCTATGCGGTAGACATTGTCAAGGTGGATGCTGAGCTGGATGACTACAGCCTGATCGTGGTCCCAGAAATATTCATGACCTACCCCCAGCTAGCCCAGAGACTAAACCAAGCCGCCAGACGCGGCGCCCAGGTGGTAATTACCGCCCGTACCGGCGTCGTAGACCAAGATGGGCACGCCGTCGTCGGCGGCTATTTAAGCCAGGGCCCCAGCGCAGACTACCCCAGCGTCAACGGCAACTGCCTAGGCTGCTCTGCCCGAGAAGACCAGGCAGAACCTCCCGCCGCCACTATGAGCCTGGCTGAGCTAACCGGCGTGCGGGTACTAGACCAAATCCCGGTGCTTGACGCCCCCGTCTCCGCCTGGAACTGGGAAGGTGCCCCCGACGCCTCTCAGCCCCTAGCTCAAGCCGTCGCCAAAGGCCTAAACCGCAACCTGCAATTCACCCTCGACGCCCACGGCTCCCTGGCACGGCTACTAGCTCGCAGTGAAAACGCCCCGCTGGTGGCTTACGGCTGGAGTGAAAACCTGGCCATCAACGACGACGTCGAAATCCTGGCCTCCTACGCCAACGGCCGCCTAGCCGGGCAAGGCGCCATCACCCGCCGCCCCCAAGGCGCCGGGGCCGCCTGGTACATCAGCTGCGACCTAACCCCCGCAGCGCGCGCACACCTACTCAAACTGGCTGGCGCCTACGCGCGACTGCGTCCAGTATTTGCCCACCCACTACCGGCCGGGGTTAGCGCCCACCAGCGCGGCAACTGCCTATTCCTACTCAACTTCGCCGCCACCAGCGCCGAAATAGCCGGCGTGGTGGGCTACGACCTAGTCGGGGCGAACCAGGTGACCGGACATCTAGTTCTGCCCCCACGCAGCGGCGCAGTTATCCAAATGGCCTAAAATCTCTAGCTTTTTAAAGCAAACTTGAGACAATAAGAACCTAAATGTCGACAATCTGGGAGGCATCATGGCTGATAACGCCCCTAACTTCATCCGTCGAAGCGGCTTTATAAGCTCGGTTAAGGCAGACGATCAGACCATCGATAAGGTGCTAGCAAACTTAGGCGTGCTGGCACTACTCGGTGAGCCGGTGCTGCCCCAGCACCGCTCGATCAGCGTACTAGTTAGCGACCAAAACCAGGTGGCTACCGTCAAAAATGGCGAGCTAGCCCCCGGCCTAGACCTATCTGACCTGGTCTACAAGCTAGCTACAGAGCTAGAAGCCGATGTACTAATTGGCCCGGCCCGTTACGACGCCTCAGCCGGCTCCGATGAGGACTACGAACCTGACTACGCCGCCCTGCGCGTAGCGGTGCTCACCCCGATGAGCTCCTATACGGTGCCGCTACAGTCCACCCTGCTAGAGCGCACCCTGGCGGTAGTGAACCTGCCCGAAATTGACCGTCGCCTGGTGCTTTACGCCGGTGACGGGCTCGAAATCGGTGACCTAGGTTGGGATGAAGAGCAGCTGCCGAGCCTGGTGCTGCGCTCCTACAAGGGTGAGCTGAGCCTGGCAGCAGTCACCAGCGGAGACCTAGACGACGACTCTGAGGTAGTCACTGTGCTGCGCCGTCGTGAATGGGTGGTGTGGCCCAAGGGGCGCATCGCCAAGGCTCGCAAGGAGGAGCTAGCCGCCGCTCTGGCTGCCCCCACCCACGCCGCTGAGCTCAGTGTGGTCACCCCGAATGCTGACGTTGAGGCTTTGGATAAGGCCCTGGCTGCAGACAGTGGCAATGGTGTCGACGGCGCCGGCCCGGTGCTAGAGGCCCTGGGCTTGCCGCAGTGGCTTGGTCCCTGGTTGCGCGGCGAAATCGCCACCAGTGCCATAGAGGATGTAGTAGTGCACGAACCGCGCGGCCTGAGCAACGCGGTAGGCCGTAGCGTCTCCATGATGCTAGACGACTCTGCCGTATCTGGCCCCAGCTTCTGGCAGGGCTACACTCGCACCGTCACCGACCAGCCCTGGCTGTTTAGGGCTGCTCACCTGCTAGAGGCAGGTGCCGGTGGGGCGCTAGTGGGCACCGCCCTAACTCGCCGCCTACGTAAAGGTGGGGGCCTGAGCGGCACTTTGCTAGTTATGGGTGCAGGTCTGGTGGTAGACAGCGCAGCAGAGTTTGCCCTAGCCTCCTGGACCCGCGCGCGCGAGCTACGCCGCCGCGCAGTTGAGGCAGAGCGTGAGGCCCGCCGCGCCGCTGCTGCGCAGTAAAACCTGCTGAGCGCTAATATGCGCTGCGTGGCGCTGCGCGCGGTAGTTGCCCTGGCTGCGCGCTGGCACCGCGCGAGTGGCCTAAAAAGCGCCCCGAGATGCGCTAATACTGAGCATGTTTAACATTTAGGCCGGCTAGTGGTTTTCCACTAGCCGGCCTAAATGTATTGGTTGTGTCAGGCAATTTGGTTATGCCCGGTGTGGACAGCGTCCGGTGTCCAGTGTGGACAGTGTGGACAGTGCCCAGTGTGAACAGTGTCCATGGTGGCAGCGCCCGGGTTGGGCGCCGCCTGGCACTTACTCGCCCTTGAACTTCAAATTGGCGGTAAAGCCCATCGGGTTGACGCTGTACTCCTCAACCGCTTCCTGGTCGCGGGCGGCGAATTCGGCGTCGTCGTCCTCGCTGGTGCCGGTGGCGTAGTCGATGTCGTCTAGGACATTGGGACGCAGTTGCTCATTACCGCTGATCACGGCGTGTTCGTCAGGGCGGTTAGCCAGCACATTGGCCACATAGTCAGCCACGGCGTCCTGCATAGAGACGTCGTAGCCAGCTTCCTCAGACATGTACCAGCGGTGCTCAAGCACCTCGTGGAAGATTTCCGCAGGCTCCAGCTTGCGGCGCATCTCAGCGGGCACAGCCGCAATGGTGGGTTCAAATACGTCTGCCAACCAGGCGTGGGCAGCGATTTCTAGCGGCTCATCCTTACGGTTCCACAGGCTGCGGTAGGCTTCCAGGTCGTTGAGCATACGTCGGCCCTGTCCCTCTTGCACATCCAGGCCGGTTAGGCGCATGATCTGGCGGCGGTAGTGTCCGGCGTCAACCACCTTGGGCTGGATAGACAGGTGGGTGCCGTCCAGGTCCGTGGTCATTGATAGCTCGCCGACGTCGAAACCTAGGGAGTTTAGACGCTCAATACGGTTAGCTACACGCCAGCGCTCAGACATGGAGAAAGACTCTTCACTGGTGAGCACATCCCACAGTTCCAAGTAGCGTGAGACGATACGGTCACCGACGTTGATAGTGTCAACGTCTTCCTCAAGTAGACCGCCAGCTTGCAAGTCCATTAGTTCACCAATGATGTTGGTGCGGGCCAGCTCAATGTCATACATGCGCTTACCAGAGGTGAGGCCCTCAGGGTGAAGCTCACCGGTTTCGGCGTCAACCAGGTAGGCTGCGAAAGCCCCGGCGTCGCGCCTAAAGAGCGTGTTGGATAGAGACACGTCTCCCCAGAAGAACCCCAGCAAGTGCAAGCGCACTAGCAGCACTGCCAGCGCGTCAATTAGGCGCGTGGCGGTTTCAGGGCGCATGTACTGGCTAAATAGGGCGCGGTAAGGCAGCGAGTAAGACAGATGCTCGGTGATCAGTACTGAGTTGAGCTCTTCGCCATTGGCATCAGTGCGGCCGGTAATAACTGCGATTGGACGCACACAGGGCGCCCCTAAACGCAGCAGGTCACGCAGCATTTCGTATTCGCGGTCTGCTACAAAAGAACTGATTTCCTTAACTGCAATTACATGGGAGTTAAGGTTTACAAAACGCACGATGTGGCGGGAAATACCACGCGGAAGAGCGGCCAGAACCTCTGGTGGCCACTGGTCTAGCGGGATATTCCAAGGTAGGTCGAGGAGCGCGGGATCCACGCTCATAGATTTGATGTTAATGGCCTGGGCCATAATCACCCTTTGCAGATAAATAAGGCGGGGTAGCTACGTAGTGGCAGCCACCCCGCCTTGGTGTATTAGGCATTTGGTGTCTGTTACCGCGCTAATACTAGCGCTGTTCAGTTACCAAATCCTGCAGGCACTCAGGCCGGCAGACGCTTACCCGTGGCAGAGGAGAACAGGTGCTCCTGGCCGGGGCGGATGCGCACGTGGATGACCTCGCCGTTGGCGGGGGCGGTGCGCGGAGGTACGCGGACAATCATCTGGCTGGAGTCCTCGCCACTGCCAAGCTTGTGGGCGGACTTGTCAGCCCCCACCAGCTCGCCGTAGACGTAAGCGTCACTGCCCAGCTCCTCCACGAAGGAGATGCGTACCGGGATAGAGTCCGCGTCGCCTTCTTTGACCACGTCGAGGGCTTCGGGACGGAAGCCGATGGTCAGGGTCTTGGCGTCTTCGGCAGCTAGAGCCTTAAGGGTGACACGCGGCAGACGAATCTTGGCGCTACCCAGCTTGGCGACGTCGCCGTCGAGGTCGAAAGTACCCAGGTTCATGGCGGGAGAGCCAATGAATCCGGCCACGAACTCGTTGGCAGGCTTGTCGTACATTTCGCGCGGAGAGCCCACCTGCTGGAGCAGGCCATCCTTAAGTACGGCGATACGGTCACCCATGGTTAGAGCTTCAGTCTGGTCGTGGGTTACGTAGACCGTGGTGACACCCAGCTCACGCTGCAGTGAGGCGATCTGGGTACGGGTCTGTACGCGTAGCTTCGCGTCCAGGTTTGACAGCGGTTCATCCATGAGGAATACCTTGGGCTTACGCACAATGGCGCGGCCCATGGCTACACGCTGACGCTGACCACCGGATAGAGCCTTGGGCTTGCGCTCCAAGTATTCGGTTAGACCCAGGATCTTGGCGGCCTCTTTAACGCGGCGGTCAATCTCTTCCTTCGGGGTGCCTGCGATCTTAAGCGCAAAGCCCATGTTGTCGTGTACCGACATGTGGGGGTAGAGCGCGTAGTTCTGGAACACCATAGCGATGTCGCGGTCCTTGGGCTGGACGTCGGTGACGTCGCGGTCGCCGATTAGGATGCGACCAGCGTTCACATCCTCCAGACCTGCGAGCATGCGCAAAGAAGTAGACTTACCGCAGCCGGACGGACCCACAAGTACCAGGAATTCGCCGTCAGCGATCTCCAAGTTTAGGGCGTCAACAGAGGGGCGGTCGTTGCCAGGGTAGATCCTGGTTGCATGGTCAAAAGTTACTGATGCCATGACTTGCATTCCCTTCACCGGCAGGTACGTGCCGGACGATCCGTCGTGAAAGGTGTCCATGCGTGTCCGCACTGACACAAATCTCGTATTTCTTGTGGTTGAGGTTCATCCCCCAACCATGACCAAGTGTGTCATATGTAATAGCTGCTGGGTAGAGTTTGTTCAGAATTGCAGTTGTTATGTGTCTGTAATCACTGAAGTGGTATCGCAGGGCTGCTATCTTCACAGGAAATTAGTAGCTTTGGGCGCGTAAGCTAGTCCAAGAAGTTAATTTTTAAACTACCGTGAGGTGGCGCGTTAGCGTCGGCTCCAGATACATGAGGAGTTCCCCAGTGGTGTCTTCCAGTAGTGCTCGCGCCGCACGTGAGCGCGCCAAGCAGCTGCGTGCAGAACAAGAACGCAAAGAGCGTCGTGGCAAAATCGCCCGCCGCTCCATTTTGGGAGCTGGCTGCGTGACGATCGTAGGTGGGGCAGCAGGCCTAGTGTTCTACGAACGCTCACAGAAAGGAGAAGGTGGTGGCGCTAATGGCAAGTCCACAAGCGCCGTCGACTACACCAAGCTCGACGAAACCACTTTAAAGAGCAAGCTGGCCAACCGTAAAGGCGTGCCCAAACTCGTACTAGTTGACGGCTCACTACCCTTCGGTAAGGGCCCGGTGCCAGGCACTATGAACACCGGCACTAAGAATGTAATCGAAATTGTCTTTGACTACGCCTGCTCACACTGCGCCGAATTTGAATCCGTGCACGCCGCCGAGCTCAAGAGCATCATTGACACCGGCAAGGCCACGGTAGTGCTACGCCCCTGCAAGATCCTGGGTGCCGCCTGGTCTGACCTAGCCGACTCCTTCATGGGAACAGTGCTAGACCGTGAGCCCGCCAAGGCCTGGGCCATGCACACCGCGATCTTTGCGCAGCTAGAAAGCGCCATTAAGAGCGGCGCCCAGCAGTACCCCGGCATTGACGCCATCGTCAGCGCCGCTAACGCCGTGGGCCTAAAGGCAGACACCATCACTGACGCCACCAACTCAGCCCAGACCAATGCCTACGAAAACTGGACCAAGCTAGGCACCAGCAGCTTCACCAACCAGAAGCTGGCTGGTACCCCCACCGTCTTTATCAACGGGGTTAACGCCAACCTGGCCCAGCTGCAAGAGCAGGGGTCGCTGCAAAAGCTGTTGCTGCCCGGAGCTACAATCACCCCGGCCCCCACCAACGCAGCTCACTAGGGTGGCAGCTGACCCGGCGCGGCCAAGCGACTTGCGCGGCCGCTGTAGCTAAGGCCCATGGCCGCCGTCGTGGTGAGTAACTGCTACCCACAGCGCCAAAGCTAAACCAACACCTGACCGTCGTCCTTATATTTAAGGGCGACGGTACCTTTTTAGTGCTGTCTTAGGCAGGTAGAGTGAGAGTTATGCGCAAACCTGTTGATGCAACCCAGACCCCTGCATGGGGCAAGCTAGAGCAACTACATCAGGAGCTAGCTCCTAACCTACGTGAGTGGTTCGCCCAGGACCCGGCCCGCGCTGAGCGTTACAGCTACCAGCTGGCCGACCTGCACGTGGACCTGTCTAAGAACCTTATTAACGACGACGTTCTCGCGGCTCTGCTAGAGCTAGCTGAGCAGGTGGACCTGGCCGAGCGCCGCGAAGCCATGTTCAACGGCGAGCACATCAACATCACTGAAGACCGAGCCGTGCTACACACCGCCCTGCGTCGCGCCGAGGGTGACACCCTAGAGGTTGACGGTCAGAACGTGGTAGCCGACGTACACGCCACCCTGGCCAAGGTTTACGGCTTCGCTGAAGAAGTCCGCTCTGGCGTTTGGCGCGGTGTCACCGGCAAGCCCATCTCCACCGTGGTAAACATCGGTATTGGTGGCTCTGACCTGGGCCCGGTCATGGTTTACGAAGCCCTGGCCCCCTACCGTCAGCCCGGCCTAGAGTGCCGCTTCATCTCCAACATTGACCCCACTGACTGCGCCGAGACCGTCGCGGACCTAGACCCCGAAACCACCCTGTTCATCATTGCCTCCAAGACCTTCACCACCCTGGAGACTTTGACCAACGCCCGCATGGCCCGCGACTGGTTCCTAGCCTCCCTAGAGGCCAAGGGCATCTCCACCGAGGGTGCTATCGCTAAGCACTTCGTGGCCGTGTCCACCGCTCTGGACAAGGTAGCCGAATTCGGTATTGACCCCAAGAACGCTTTCGGTTTCTGGAACTGGGTTGGTGGCCGTTACTCCGTGGACTCCGCCGTGGGTACCGTTTTGGCCGTGGCCGTGGGCCCGGAGAACTTCAGCAATTTCCTGGCCGGTTTCCGCGCCGTCGACGAGCACTTCCGCAACACCGAGCCGGCCAAGAACGTGCCGCTGCTAATGGGCCTGCTCAACATCTGGTATGTGAACTTCTTCGGTGCCGCCTCCCACGCGGTGCTGCCCTACGACCAGCACCTACACCGCTTCGCTGCCTACCTGCAGCAGCTAACCATGGAGTCCAACGGTAAGCGCGTGCGCTGGGATGGCACCCCGGTCACCTCCGCCACCGGTGAGATCTTCTGGGGCGAGCCGGGCACCAACGGCCAGCACGCCTTCTACCAGCTGATCCACCAGGGCACCCAGCTGATCCCGGCTGACTTCATTGCCATGGCTAACCCGGCTCACCCGGTACGCGACGGCGAACAGGACGTACACGAGCTGTTCCTGTCTAACTTCTTGGCCCAGACTGCCGCTCTAGCCTTCGGTAAGACCGAGGCTGAGGTGCGCGCCGAAGGTACCCCCGAGGAGATCGTGCCCGCCCGCATCTTCCCCGGCAACCGTCCCACCACCTCCATCCTGGGCCCCGAGCTGAGCCCGGCAGTGGTTGGTCAGCTGATCGCCCTCTACGAGCACATCACCTTCGTGCAGGGCATCGTTTGGGGTATCGACTCCTTCGACCAGTGGGGTGTGGAGCTAGGTAAGAAACTGGCCCTGCAGATTGCCCCGGCTGTCTCTGGCGACGCCGAAGCTCTAGCCGCCCAGGACGCCTCCACTCAGGCCCTGATCAAGGCCTACCGCGAGCTACGTCGCTGAGCTAGCTTAGTTAGCTGAGTCGCTGCGGCTTAAACAGCCGACTTTGTAGGCGCTTAGCTAGCCAAGCTTTGAAAGCACCGGAGCTCCAGAAGCTGTAGCTGCTAAAAGTAGTGGCCGGCCGTCATTGACGGCCGGCCACGCTGGCTTTGTAAGCGTTTTTTAGACGTTGCTGGGCTGTGCACCCAGGCGTTTTAGCGCCTAGTTTGGTGGGGCGCTTGGGTCCTGGTGGGGGATTTGGTGCGGCGCTTGGCTCCTGCTGGGGGAGGGGGTAGCGCAGTTTTAGCGCAGGCCCTGTTCCAGTACGCGCTTGGCGTAGGCCAGGCGCTGGGTGTTGTTAGCGAACTGCAAGCTAGGTGGTCCATCTAGGAGCAAGGTGGCTAGGCCATGTACATAGGCCCATAGGGCCATTTGCTGTTCTTCGCTGGGCTGGGGGTAAATGTTTTCGCATAGCGCGCTTAGCTGTTTGCGTGAGCTAGCTACCGCAGAAACAAAGTTAACGTCGCTTTCTGGCGTGTACATGTCAGAGCGGAACATGATGCGGAAAACGCCAGGGTTTTCCAGAGCGAAGCGCACGTAGGCATAACCAATGGCAACCGCGTCACCTTCATCGCGAGCGCTAGCCAAAACCTTAGACAAAGACGTGAATCCGCCTGTCACTAAAGCGGTAATGATGGCTTCACGATTAGTGAAGTAGTGATAGGGAGCCTGGTGGGTGCAGCCAGCGCGGCGGGCTACCTCGCGCATACTTAAGCCGGCAGGGCCGAACTCGTCGAGTAGCTGCGTGGCAGAAACCAAAATGGCGTCGCGTAGATTTGAGCTGTTTTTAGGCTGTTTGGGCACGCCTATAGCATAGTCATTAAGAAAGTTAGACGCTGTCTAAAATCATAGAAGTGGAAATAGGCAGCCCCGTATTTGGTCATGAACTTCACTAAAACTGCCAATATGGGCCGTTTTGATAATTTCATACGTATATTTTGTGATACTTATGTCACGATGCTGGGTAAAATGTGGCCTACGTCGGCGCGCTTGCGTATGGCTAGTAAAATTTGCCAGACTTAGGCGGTAACGCCGCTTTAGCTCAGTTGGTAGAGCAGCTGTCTTGTAAACAGCAGGTCATCGGTTCGAGTCCGATAAGCGGCTCCACTTATTCGCTGTAAAGCTATATTTTTGGTCGTATATGGCTGCGTATAGCCGTGTTGGCACTCCTGAAGTTCTGTATCGCCGCCTGTGAAACCCCTGCGCTTTTTAACCGCGCCCCTAAGTATCCTGTTAATAAGGCACAATTCTTTGATTTAAGGATGCTTTATGCGCGCAGTCATCATGAACGCCCCTGGTGAGGTAGTGGTCGAAGAACGCCCCCTGCCAGTTATCCAAAAGCCCACTGACGCCGTCATCAAACTAGCTGCCAGCTGCATCTGTGGCTCAGATCTGTGGCCCTATCGCGGTATCCGTCCGGTAGACCATGAGGCTATGGGCCACGAATATGTGGGTGAAGTAGTTGAGGTGGGCGCCGCCGTCACCAGTGTTAAGCCCGGTGACTTTGTGGTGGGCTCCTTCTGTGTCTCTTGCGGCGAGTGCGAAATCTGCCAGGCCGGTTACCCCTCACGTTGTCAGCGCGCCATCGAGGCTGGTGAAGCCTATGTGCGTGGGGCTCAGGCTGAGTACTTGCGGGTGCCCTTCGCTGATGGCACGCTGGTGGCTACCCCGTCCAAGCCTGACCCGGAACTCATCCCTGACCTGCTGGCTGCCTCCGATGTGTTAGGTACCGGCTGGTTTGCGGCTGATGCGGCAGGTGCGGGGCCGGGCAAGACTATTGCGGTGGTTGGCGACGGCGCCGTCGGGCTAGGGGCCGTTATTGGTGCCAGCCAGCTGGGTGCAAAGCGCGTAATTGCCATGTCTCGCCACGAAGCGCGCGCCAAACTGGCTCGTGAATTTGGGGCTACCGACGTCGTGGCTGAACGCGGAGAAGAAGGGGCTGCCAAGGTTAAGGAATTAACTGGTGGCTATGGGGCCCACGGCACTGCTGAAGCTGTAGGCACCGACCAGTCCATGCGCCAGGCCCTAGCTTCTACCCGCTACGGCGGCTATGTGGGCTTTGTAGGTGTACCTCATGGCGGCACTATGAGCGTAGATCAGCTATTTGGCAAGGAAGTACACCTATTTGGTGGCCCTGCACCCGTGCGCCGCTACTTGCCGCAGCTGATCAAGCTGATCTTTGAGCGCAAAATCCATCCTGGCAAGGTGTTCGACCTGGTGCTACCCATTGAGCAGGCAGCCGAGGGCTACGCCGCCATGGACCAGCGCCGCGCCACCAAGGTGATGTTGACCTTCTAATTAATCCAAAGACCAATCAATCGCACTAACGCCTTGCTGTTCCAGCAAGGCGTTAGTCCTTGAAAAAGGCTTAGAGCCAAAAAATCCGCGTGAAGCACTCAGCGGTGAGGGGTGGGCGCTAGCAATAATCGGGGTGTTGCCCAGCATTGGGGTCAGCGACTGAGCCTGGCGGCCCCACAAAATCGCCACCAGCGCGCTATCGCGTGCCACCAAGGCTTTAATGGCCGCCTCGGTAACCTTTTCCCAACCCCAGCCTTGATGTGAAGCCGCCTGGCCAGGGCTAACCGTAAGCACTCGGTTTAATAGCAGCACCCCACGCTGGCTCCACGGCGTCAAATCCCCGCTAGTGGGAATTGGTAGCCCCAAATCAGCGTGCAGCTCCTTAAAAATGTTTTGTAGCGACTTGGGGGGCTTAACTCCCGGCGCCACCGAAAAGCTCAAACCCACCGCATGTCCCGGCGTCGGATAGGGGTCTTGGCCCACAATCAGCACTTTCACTGCCGGCAGAGGTTGGCTAAAAGCCCGCAGCACATTAGCGCCCGCCGGTAGATAGCCGCGCCCAGCAGACACTTCGGCGCGCAAGCGCTCGCCAATTTCATGAATTATAGGCTCCACCGGTTCTAGGGCGGGCAGCCAAGAGGGGTCAACAAGCTGGCTCAACGGCTTAGCACTCATGCCATAAGCCTAACCGGCTCCAATGTGTGTTGTGCTCAAAACTGGCTTTAAACCGGTAGCCTGTTAGCGTGGAATACGAGTACCCAGCCGACGAATTCGACGAGCCCAATGACAGCGTCCTGCCCGCAGGGGTGCATCGCCGCCCGCTGCCAGCCTGGCGTAACTGGCTACCCTTACTACTAATTGTGGTGATTGTGCCCGCCCTGGCCTGGGGTGCCCTGGCCCTATTTAAAGTAGCTGGCGGCACCAACTCCAGTGTGGCCACCTCAATTGCCACCAAGATGGCCGGCAATAAAACAACGGCTAAAGCCAAGGCGTCGGCCTCAGCTACCCCTAAATCCAACGCTACGGTGGTAACCACCCAGGCACCTACCCCTACCCCTACCCCCACCCAGTCCATTGACCACACCGTGGGCATCACCGTACACAACGGCACTAACACTGCCGGGCTGGCTGCCCGGGCCGGATCCACCCTAGAAGGGGCCGGGTTTACCGCTGTAACCGTTTCGCCCGGGGTTTACTCTGAAGCAACCCCCACCGACTCCACGGTTTACTACGCCAGTGAGGATCAAGAGCCAGTGGCTAAGGCAGTGGCTAAAGAACTGGGAATCTCCAATGTTGAACTGTCTGCTGAGCAGGCTAGTTCCAACCCTATTGTGGTGGTTTTGCGCAGCTAAAAGCGCTATTTATGGCAGTTAGGTGCTAGCACTATCCGCCCTGGCTGGAGGGTGGGTGTGTTTGCTAACGGCCTAGCGTCTTGCACTCGCAGGGCGAGAGTGCCAACATATTAGTTAGCACTCCGAGCATGAGAGTGATAAGACCGGCCGGAAGGTGAGGGTCTGGTTGCGCTGAGACATGAACAGTGCGGCCATACTCGTCCGTCGCGGGCACCACCCGGCATCCAACTTTGGAGAAATAAATGTCCAAGATCATCGCTTTCGATGAAGAGGCCCGTCGTGGCATGGAGCGCGGCCTAAACACCCTAGCGGACACCGTTAAGGTGACCCTAGGCCCCAAGGGTCGCAACGTTGTCCTAGACAAGAAGTGGGGCGCCCCCACCATCACCAACGACGGCGTCACCATCGCCAAGGAGATCGAGCTCGAAGAGCCTTTCGAGAAGATCGGTGCTGAGCTGGTCAAGGAAGTTGCTAAGAAGACCGACGACGTCGCCGGTGACGGTACCACCACCGCTACCGTTCTGGCTCAGGCCCTGGTTCACGAGGGTCTGCGCAACGTAGTGGCTGGCGCCAACCCCATTGCTCTGCGTCGCGGTATCGACAAGGCCGTTGAGGCTGTTGTTGAGCGCCTACTCAGCGACGCCACCGAGGTTGAGACCACCGAGCAGATCGCCAACACCGCCTCCATTTCTGCTGCTGACCAGCAGATCGGTAACCTGATTGCCGAGGCCATGGAGAAGGTTGGTCACGAGGGTGTTATCACCGTCGAGGAGTCCAACACCTTCGGCCTGTCCCTCGAAGTTACCGAGGGTATGCGCTTCGACAAGGGCTACATTTCCCCCTACTTCGTCACCGACGCCGACCGTCAGGAAGCCGTGCTGGAAGACAGCTACGTCCTGCTGGTTGAGTCCAAGATTTCCAACGTCAAGGACCTGCTGCCGCTGCTAGAGAAGGTCATGCAGAGCGGCAAGCCCCTGACCATCATCGCCGAGGACGTCGAGGCTGAAGCCCTGGCCACCCTGGTAGTTAACCGCCTGCGCGGCACCTTCAAGTCCGTGGCCGTCAAGGCCCCCGGCTTCGGTGACCGTCGTAAGGCCATGCTGCAGGATATGGCTATCCTCACCGGTGGTACCGTGATCAGCGAGACCGTTGGCCTCAAGCTTGAGAACACCACCCTGGAAGACCTGGGCAGCGCCCGCAAGGTGGTTGTCACCAAGGACGAGACCACCCTGATCGAAGGCGCTGGCGACAAGGAAGCCATCGAGGCTCGCGTCTCCCAGATCCGCAACGAGATCGAGAACTCCGACTCTGAGTACGACCGTGAGAAGCTCTCCGAGCGCCTGGCCAAGCTGGCCGGTGGCGTGGCCGTCCTTAAGTCCGGTGCCGCCACTGAGGTGGAGCTCAAGGAGCGTAAGCACCGTATCGAGGACGCCGTGCGTAACGCTAAGGCTGCCGTGGAAGAGGGCATCGTTGCCGGTGGTGGCGTGGCTCTGATCCAGGCTGCTGAGGTACTCGACTCCATCGAGCTAGAGGGCGACGAGGCTACCGGTGCCAACATCGTTAAGGTTGCCGTTGAGGCTCCCCTCAAGCAGATCGCCGTTAACGCTGGCCTAGAGGGCGGCGTCGTGGTTGAGCGCGTACGCAACCTGCCCACCGGTGAAGGCCTAAACGCCGCTACCGGCGAGTACGTCAACCTGCTGGCTGCCGGCATCGCCGACCCGGTTAAGGTGACCCGCTCTGCTCTGCAGAACGCTGCCTCCATCGCTGGTCTGTTCCTGACCACCGAGGCTGTTGTGGCCGACAAGCCCGAGCCCCCGGCTCCGGCTGCTCCCGGCGCCGACGACATGGGCGGCATGTACTGAGCCGCTAAGCATTAGCTATAGCAACCTGGGCCTTGTGCAATGCACAAGGCCCAGGCCTTTTTATAGCTATGGTTTAGGGTTTTTAACAGGCTTGGTTTGCGCTTATAAAACCAAGTTCTAACAAAGTGTTAGGTAACCGTCATGTTTGGACGGCCCGCCGCTGGCTGACACTGGCTAGCATAGGGGTGTGTTGAAGTTACAGTGTAAGCGCAGGGTGGTAGTTGCCCTGCTATCAGTTACCTCGCTAGTTGGTGCTAGCGCTGGAGCGGTTGCCTACGCTAACTCCTACGCCTCGCGAGTAGTGCCCTCTACCACTGTCTCAGGCGTGGATATTAGTGGACTTAATACCAAAGCTCTAACAGCCAAGCTGGAACGCGCGGCGGCTGAAACTAAATTTGTTATCACCACTGACGGTAAAACCTCTACCTATACCGCCAGTCAGTTAGGTCTAAGCCTCAACACTAAAGAGCTGGTAAAGCAAGCTATGGCTCCCAGTCGTGACGCGACTAAGCGTTACGGCGCACTATTAGATGAGCACTCGCTGCAGGCCAAATTCTCACTGAAAACCTCGGCAGTAAACGAGGTAGCCTCCAAGCTAAATGCTCAGCTCAAAAACCCGGCTAAAGACGCCCAGGTGGTGCTGGCTGCTGACGGTGAAAGCCTAAGCGCTACCGCCGCCCAAACCGGCGAGCGAGTAGATTCTGCCGCCCTAGCCAAACTGGTGCACGAAAAAGTGTCGCTAGGTAAGACTGTCTCCATCACCGCCCCGGTAACCACCCATAAGCCTGACATTTCCACTGCCGAGGCCACCGCTGCTGCTGCCGGCGCCGCTAACCTACTTACCCCCACCGTCACTTTGACTGACGGCATTGACAACTTCAGCGCCACCAACGCCGACAAAGCCAGCTGGCTCAGCTTCAAACGCACCAGCTCAGGTGTAAGCGTGGTCTACGACCAAGACAAGATCAAAGCCTGGGTAACCAAGGTAGCTAAAGGCACCGAAACTAAGGCAGCCACCCCCAGCCTGCGCACCGTGGATGCTAAAGGCAACCAGGTGGCCGTAACCACCGTAGGGGACGTGGCTTACACGGCCTCCAACGTTGGCCAGGTAACCAGCGAAATGATCACTGCACTAAATGCAGGTGAAGACTACTCGGGTTCCTTTGACTACGCTGAAGGATACGTGTGGCAAGACCGCCACCAGCCTGAAGGTAAAGACGTAACCGCCTATCAGCCCGCCAGTAACGAGAAATGGGTTGATGTTGATCTAACCAACCACACGGTTACCGCCTATGTGGGCACCAAAATAGTGTGGGGGCCGGTAGGTATGGTTTCCGGCGCACCCGACACTCCCACAATTGAAGGCACCTTCAAGGTACACCTTAAATATGAGTACCAGACTATGGAAGGCAGTAACTCAGACGGCTCTAAGTACGAAACCCCGGATGTACCTTGGGTTACCTACTTTGAGGGTGGTTATGCCTTGCATGGTGCCTACTGGCGTGACCGCTTTGGTTACGACGCCGGTTACAACGGCTCCCACGGCTGCGTAAACATGAAGGTGGAAGACGCCAAGTGGATCTACGACTGGGCCCCGGAGGGCACCACCGTAGTTTCACACTACTAACGCATCATGAACTGGGTACGTACCTGCGCCTCAGTGCTGGAGTAGGTGGTGGCTGCGTTACCCAAAGCCAAGCTGATGTGCTCTAGGCAGGTGTTGACCTGGTTTTGGGCCTGAGCCCACTCGTGCTCACAGGCCGCCGCCTGGGTGGCGGCCTGCCCCTTCCAGCTGGCTTGCAAGGCCTTAAGGGCACTGTCTAGGGCTTGGGCATCGGCACGGATAGAGCCGCATAGGCGGCTAGCGCGAGCAGAGTTTGACTCCAACTCGTCAGTGTTGGCGCTAATGATCATGATAGGGCTCCTAACTATGTTGAGGTAGCAGCGCTATGCTGCTACCTCAAAGTTAGGTTTAGGCGCCACCAGTTTGCTTGCAGGCTGTGGCTAAGTGCCTGGGACACAAAAACTTATCCACCTGTGCACAAAACCGGCCCGTTAAAACTCTCCATCCGGGCTAATGTCGGTTACCACCGGAATCTCGCCAGTGCGCTGGGCTCGGGCCTGAGCCGCCAACTTAGCGCGACGCTCAACTACTTCCTGCATGGTTTGGCGAGCTACCTCAGCAGCCTCCTGGCGGGTAACTGCCTGAGCCGGCTTCTTCTTACACTTAAGTAAGTGGTCAATATCGGCAATACAAGACTCCATAGTGGTGGCCTCACTATGGCGCTCACTAGCCCCTGCACTAGCCGGCTTAATCTCCACAGTTGGCGCCGCCTTAGGCTTAGTAGCTGAAGCGGGCGGCACATAGGGTTCAGCCTCCATCTCCGCCTCAGCACTCAGCCCTGAGGACGCACCGGCGCCAGTTTTAACCGGGGCAGTGGGGGCCGACGTCGCCCCTAGAGCCCCAGCTGCCGGCGCCGTCGAGAGCGCCACACTAGCCGCACTTAAATCCACAGATTCAGGGGAGGGGGCACTAGCGGGGGTGCCAAGACGGTCTAAATCGACGACGGCGTCGTTGTCCGCCTCCAAAATAGAAAGCTTGCTGCTTAGTCGACGCAGCTCAGCCTCAAGATTTTCGCGGGCTGGGAGTTCCCAACGCTGACCCAGGGGAGAGGCAAACAGACGATCACGCGCTAGCAGCTTACGCACAATCGTGGTGCGGGTACGCAGGTAAGACAGCAGCGGTAAATGCGCGTATTCAGAATAGATAAGGCGCGAATATTCGCGATAACGCTGGGGTTCAATAGCTAAACAGCCCAAGTCTGCATCAGACAAAGCCGCCGCATCAATATCGGAAGTAGGCAGATCATGGCGACGCAGATTCATAATCAGCTCAGAGACGCGGTTAGCATTCTTCTCTGACACGCCTGCTGCCACCAGTTCCTCATAGGCTAAAGCAGCAGATGCAGCCTCATCCTCACCGCCGTTACGATGCATGGCTTGGTCAGCAGAAACACTAAAAATAGCGCCGTGATACCAGGCAGCCAGGCGAACCAGATCCGGGTTACGGGTCTCCTCGCTTAGCTCATCTACACGTGTAAGCAGATCAATTAGGTGGCGTAAGTTGTGAAATGCGCGGTCTGGAGTGGACCACAGCATAATCAGGTTGGTGCCCATGTCGTGAAGCTGCTCACGCGAGGCGCTAGCCCCAGCATGGCTCATAGCTTGCACATAGGCAGGAAGTAGCCACTGCGGTACGTCTGTGACGCCCATAGGACAAGCCTCCCAGCTCGGTAAGGTAATGCCAGCCAATAAGCAGGCATATTAAAAACAATCAGCTAGGCTACCGTTCCTGGCTGCAAAATTCTATGAAATAAATCTAAGAACATACTGTAAACGTTACTCTACTACGGCATATTCGTTAGGCAAAATGATACGCACAGTAGCGCCCCCACCGGGAGTGTTTAGCATGGAGACTTTACCCCGGTGCATCTTAATAATGGTGGCTACAATCGCCAGGCCCAGGCCAGAACCGCCAGTATTGCGGTTACGTGAGGACTCAGTGCGGTAGAAACGGTCAAACACCTTCTTGGCGTCAGCCGGGTCAATACCCGGGCCGTGGTCGCGCACCTCAATGATGGTATGGGTGCCGTTAGTGCCCACCGCAATCTCTACCGGGGAGCCGTCAGGCGAGTAAGCCAAAACATTAGAAAGCAGGTTAGTCAGCACCTGACTTAGCCGCTCACGGTCGCCGTCGATAAAGAGCTCTTCTTCTAGCTCCTCGCCCTCCAGCGTGAGCACCTGGGTGTCACGGTCAGGGGCCAACACAATAAGGTCAGAGATAGCCTCACGGGCCAGCTGCGAAACATTGAAGTGGGTTACCTCCAGCGGGCGCCCCTCATCCATGCGCGCCAGCTGCAGCAGGTCCTCAACCAGGCGCGCCATGCGCTTAGCCTCAGACTCAATGCGGCCCATAACCTCATCGGTTTGCTCCGGGGGCACCCCGCCCATTTGGTACAGCTCGCCCCAGCCACGCACAGTAGCCAGTGGGGTACGTAGCTCATGGGAGGCGTCAGAGATAAAACGCTGCATCCGCTCTTGAGAGTGGGTGCGCGCCTCAAAAGCATGCTCGTTTTGGGTGAGCATGGAGTTAAGTGAACGCTGCAGGGAGCCAATTTCTGTGTTGCTTGACTGGGTGACATTAATGCGGGCAGAGAGCTCACCCTTGGCGATTTTGCCTGCCACCGACTCAATTTCACGCAGTGGCCCCAGTGCGTGGCCCACAAACAGGGTGGCTACCGTGGCCGTCAGGCACAGCATGGCCACGCCGGTTAGGCCCAGCAGTAGGCGGGTGTGGTTGACGGCGTCCGCAGTGTCTTTAAGGGGTAGCGCAATTAGCACCCCACCGATGTATTCCTTACCGTCAGCGGAAGAAATTGGCAGGATGATGGCACGCCATTTGGCGCCGTCGATATTTGATTCAATGGTGAAGGGATTGGGTTTATATGAGGCTACAGCTTTGCGGGAAAAATCTATGCCTTTAATGTTTGGGATGCCGTAATGCTCGGCGGTAGAGCTAGAAACCAGCTGACCAGAAGTGCCGTCAAACCATTTGCCGTAAATGTAGTAAGTGGAGGGAATGGGGTTGGCTTGACCATTTTTAATTAGAGTCAGGGCTTGGTTACCAACTGTGCGGGTGGCGCCGGTATCTACCAGTTGCGAATCTACTTGTTCTTGCAGGGTGTTTTCCAGTAGCAGCGTGGTGGATATCGAAGTCACCGCCACCGATAACATCAGCAGCAAGGTGGTTATTATTGCCAGCTGATTAGTTAACGGTAGTTTGCTCCAAAATCTTTGGAACAAACTGCGTTTAGGTGGTGGTTGGGTGGGCTCGGCCGCGTTTAGTTTGACTGGTGGGACCGAGGGAAGCGGTTGCCCCTCACGCATTAGGAGTCCTTGGGTTCGCGCATCATATAGCCCACTCCACGTCGGGTCTGAATCAGCGGAGTTACCTTGCCGCCATCGGGGCCCTTTAGCTGGTCGATCTTACGGCGTAGATAGGAAATGTATGACTCGACGATAGCGGCGTCGCCATTCCAGTCATATTCCCATACGTGGTCAAGAATCTGGCTCTTAGACACCACGCGGCCAGAGTTAACCATTAGGTAGCGCAGTAGCTTGAACTCGGTGGGGGATAGCTCGATCTCCTGGCCGGCGCGGCGCACCTCATAGGCATCCTCGTCTAGGATTAGGTCCGCCAGCTGCAAAATATGGGTACGCTCAGGCTCCACGTTTTGGGTACGACGCAAAATAGCGCGAATACGTGCCACTACTTCTTCAAGGCCAAAAGGTTTAGTTACGTAGTCGTCTCCGCCTACGGTTAATCCCTGGATCTTTGCTTCCATATCGTCGCGAGCAGTTAAGAACAAAATAGGTACTTTGATATTTCGTTCACGCATTCGCCTGGCAACAGTGAATCCGTCCATATCGGGCATCATCACGTCAAGAATTATTAAATCAGGCCTTTGAGTCTCGACGGCGTGCATAGCGCCATTACCATCTTGAGCAGTTGACACGTCAAAACCGGCAAAGCGTAGCGAAGAAGCTAGTAAATCGCGGATATTGGGTTCATCGTCAACTACTAGTAGCTGAGCTTCGGGAGTGGTCTGATTCGGGGACATGCTTAAAGTATGAGGCATTGGCCTGAAGATTTCCTTAAAGCCCGTCCACTAAACGGACAGTAAGGTTAGCCACTTAGCGGATTAGATGAATTGCTGCGGATCGAATTCTTCTAGCGGGATGATGCGCACGCGCGGCAATGGGCTGGTAAATGCACGCACATCAAGTTCCAGATCGAATAGTTCCAATCCTTCGAGTTCCAGAGCAGCCAACTGTGTGTTCAGGAACTCTCTGAAGCAGAATACACCTACCTGTACCCCTGCCTGCAGTAGGCGCTCAATCTGTGGGATGTAATCGCCGTCGTGGCTAGCAAGCAGCACGCGGGCGGGGGCACCACGCTCTGCGATAGCGTCCAGGGTGCGCTGGATGCCAATGTCTACGACTTTTTCTTCAGCCGATGCAGAAAGCGGAACCGGGCGATAGTCCATTGCTAGTAAGGCTTGTACAAAGCCCATTGGCATATGTCCGGAAGAAGCATTTAAGAAAAAGAGTCCGCGAGTTAGTGTGTCTTGATCCCAAATAGAGTTGCAGTAGTGCAATACACGATCCCAGCGTGGCCGCTCATCTGGGTCTGGGCGGCGTCCTAAAACACTTGTGCCTAGTGTTGCATCGATGTTTTCGCCGTCGACTAGAAGATAAGTTGGAGTGCCCATATCCTCATACTAATTCAAAAGTCTTGAATTTGTTTCTTAAAATGAAAAAATACGCGCCCGATTTTGGTCAATGACTTGAATCGGGCGCGTACTTGTGCGTTGTTTTAGCTAAGGCCGTGCCTAGTAGGGCAACAATTTAGCGGCAAACTGCGGTTTTTACGGCTAGAGGCACTTTAGTGCCAAGGCGATAGCTAAGAACAGTCACCTTTGCACGAAAGCGTCTCAGTAGGAGGAGGTGTCGCCAGTGGGCTGGCTTTCAGCCTTCAGAGCAGCAAAGGCGGCGTCAATGTCGACGTCGGAAGCGCCGGCGGTGATCTGCGGGGCGCCAGAGGGGCGGTTACCAGACTTCAGGGCGGCCAGACGTGCCTCAGCCTCCATCTGGGCGGAGGAGGACTCTAGGGCGGCAAACTGGGACTCCAGGGAGGTGCCTGCCAGCTCAGCCTGGCCGGCAGCCTGGGCCTCGACGCGACGCACGCGGTCCTCGAAACGACCCAGCGAAGAGGTGGGGTCGGTGGTGTTGATCTGGTTGAGGGCGCTTTGCACCTTGACCTGAGCCTGGGCGGTACGCTGACGTGCCACCAGCTCATCACGCTTGGACTTGAGGTCACCAAGCTTGGCTTCCATCTGGGTCAGGCCAGTCTTTAGCTGCTCAACCACCTGACGCTGGGAGTCAATGGAAGGCTGGGCGGAGCTAACCTGCTGCTCGGCGGTGATCTGCTTGGTTAGCGCAATCTTGGCCAGGCTGTCGAACTTGTCAGCTGCAGCGGCGTCACCAGCGTTGCGTAGCTCATCAGCCTTACGGGAGGCGGCTAGGGCCTTGTTACCCCAGTCATTAGCCTCAGCGGTGTACTTGGCCTGGTCCTTTTCGGCCATGCGCAGGTTACCGATGGACTGGGCTACAGCCTGGCGGGCCTCCACAATAGAGTTGGAGTAGTCGCGTACCAGCTGGTCCAGCATCTTTTGCGGGTCTTCAGCGCGGTCAATAAGCGCGTTAATGTTAGCGCGGGTCAGCTGGGAAATTCGCCCCAGAATCGTTTGCTTCTCAGCCATGAGTTATACCTTTCGTTTTATTGTCTGCCAGGTTGGCGGGGCAGCACGGATATGACGATTAATTTTTAAAAAAAATCGCCGAAGTCTATGTCGGAATCGCCGAAATCCGGGCCGCCACCCCAGTCATGGTTACCAATACTACGGGTAACATTTCCGATTACGTCACCCAGCAAGATACCACCTAGCATCATGGTGCCCATATCGATTCCGCTGGAGCCAATAGCGCGTGGCTGATTGGCGTTAAAACGGTTAATGTCCCGCTGGGCCTGGCCCTGGGCGCGGCCAATAAGCCGCTCTGCCTGACCAATAGCCTGTCCGGCCCTCACCGGATCATTCCTAAGGCTCTGCTTAGCTTCAGAAGCCAGGCGTGAAGCTTCAGCTAGGTCAGTGCGGGCGGCGATCCCTACCGCGCCACGGGCCGTAGAAATCATGTTGGTAACCGCATCAATAGAGGCGTTAAGCCGCCCCAAGCGCTGGTCAAGGCCGGCGCGGGCACGGTTACGTACCTCTTCCTGGCTGCGGGCCTGCTCTAGGGCATTATCCAAAGCAGCCTCAGCGGCGGTGAGCTCATTAAGCGGAGCCACCGGGTCTAGCTGGCTTTGGCTCAGCACCCGCTGGCCGGCCGCAATGGCGCGCTGGGCGCGAGCCACTAGCGGGTCAAGCACGGCTGCGGGCACGGGCCCATTAGGCTGGCCTAGGCGCCTAGCATCCTCAATGTCAGAGCTAATAGAGGTGATAGCCGCAGTTAGGTTAGCGGCAGCATTTTCCAGCAGGGAGCGTGTCGCCATCACCTGGTTAGCTAGTTCGCCCGCCTGAGTGACGGTAGAACTAGCCAAACGAATCTGCTCTAGTGCCAACACACTATTGCCAGCCTCATAGGTTTCTTTAGCCTGGGCTGCAGTCACCTGGGCGGCCTTGAGTAGTTTGGCGGCCCGCTCAGGGGCGTCAGCCACTGAAGCAAGCGATTCAGGCGGGTAAGTGGCAGATAGCGCAACCAGCAGCGAGCGGGCGTTTTCAATACTGACGCGCACCTCGCTTACCTGAATATTTAGCTGCGAGAGGCTGTCAGGAATATTGGCTAACACATCGCGCTTAGAAGCGAACTGCTGCTCCTGGGACTTAATTGCGTTAGTGGCCCGCTGACAGCGATCAAGCAGCTCATTAAGCATGTGGTGACGCTGCACCGGGGTCTCAGGGCGATCGTCGTCAAGTAGACGGCGCAACTCAAAAGCCCGGCTCAACTCCGCCTTGGCGCTATCAATAGCCTTAGCAAAAGCTTGCGTTTCGGAACTAGAAAACTGTGCCTGCGCAAAAGCCAGCTCCTGATCGGCGGTGTGCACCAAATCGTCGGCGGCCATTAGTGCAGAGTTAGCCTGTGCATCGAGCTGGTTTAGATCCACTCCGGGCATTAAACCCGCAGTGGGAGCGGCCTCGATGCGTTTACGCATATTCGAATTGGAAGTGCTTAGCGCCACGATGGCGGCTAGCACAGCCCCAATTATGAAGATAAATAAAGCGGTTCCCATAGTCTTTCCTGCCTGCTGCGTCCCTCAGTAGTCTATGTCAGGAGCGAATGAGACGCGCCATGCATGAGAAAGTATTTCCCTTAGAGCCGCCAACATGTTTCTATAGGCACTATGTCCCAGGATTCCTCAATCACTGACGCGATTAATAAAACTCCGGTCCTCACTGTTTTCCAGCCCGCATCTACGGTTGGCATTGCCCGGTTTGGACAGTGGCTAGCTTCTGAGGGAGCGATCCTCAACACTATTGACTTAGCTGCTCAGCCGGTCCCAGCTTACAGTGAGCTAAACAGCGACGGCATCATCATTTTGGGTGGTCCCATGGGTGCTAACGACGGCGCCGACTACCCCTGGATGGAGCCGCTCAGTCAGCTGGTGCGTGAGGCCCACGCCCACGCTATGCCGGTGTTTGGTATCTGCCTGGGCTCTCAGCTCTCCGCCCGCGCCCTGGGTGGGCAGGTAGCTAGCCCCGCCCCCGGACAGGGCGAGCGTGGCCTAGCTAGTGTCTTCCTCACCGAAGCAGGCCAGGAAGATGAAGCCATCGCAGAAATGTTCGCCCAAGGTGACGCCGCTAGTGCCCGCGTGGATGTAGCCACCAATGAGGGCACGCAGCTGCCCGTGCCGGTAAACCACAACGACGCCGTCGTCACACTACCCCCGCAAGCCAAACTGCTGGCCAGCTCTAAAGACTGCCCCATTGAGGCCTGGCGTCTGGGCAGCGTGCTGGGCTTGCAGTGGCACCCTGAAGTTGTGCCTGAGCGCCTATACCTGTGGGCTAAAGAAGACGGGGTTAAAGCCGGGCTGGATCAGGCCACTATCAAGCGCCAAGCCGACGACGTACTGGCCCAGGGGCGCCGCATTGACGCCATCACCTGCGCCATGGGTCGCGCAGCTGCACGTATGTTACTGCGCAAGGCCCGCGCCTATCGGGTACTGCAAAGCGTCGTAGACTAAACCATGTGACCGATCAACGTTTAGGGGCGGCACCCACCGCCACTCAGGCTGCGGCCGCCGCCAAAGACAAAGTGCTGTGTAGTGAGCAAGTTATTGAGGTAGCTCGCATGGCGCTAGCTGACATTACCGACCCGGCTAGCGTCGGCGACTATAGCGGGGCTATCCCCACCGGCAAGCGTATGGTCACCCACCTGTTTGACTGCAAGCTGCCCGGCTATCGCGGCTGGCGTTGGCAGGTTACTGTGGCGCGCCCTTCGCGAGCCCGCCAGGCCACCATCTGCGAGCTGGACCTGGCCCCCGGTGAGGATGCGCTGCTAGCTCCGGCCTGGGTGCCTTGGGAGCAGCGCTTGCAGCCCTCAGATGTGAACCGTGGTGACCGGCTACCCTTTCGAGAATTAGATGAGCGCCTCCAGCCTGGCTGGCAGGCCACCGACGACGCCGTAGCTGACGCCGTGGCTGTTGATGAGCTCTACTTGGGTCGCGCCCGGGTGCTTTCACCACAGGGCCTGGCCGCCGCCGCCCAGCGCTGGTACGAGGGTGATCACGGCCCTGCTGCTGACGGTGTGCGTCGCGCTCACGCCAGCTGCTCTAGCTGCGGTTTCCTGATGCGCATTGATGGACCCATGCGCCGCCTGTTTGGGGTGTGCGCTAACGCCTGGTCTCCCGACGACGGCCAGGTGGTTTCCATGGATCACGGCTGTGGGGCTCACTCAGAGACTGACGTGCCCGAGCGAGAAACAGCTTGGCCCGCCAACGCACCTATCGTGGATGAAGGTGCAGTAGAGGTGGAGTCGGCTTAAATATCGCGGTAACGCAGGCTAAGGGCCTCGCCGGCAGCGACGTCGTCGACAGGGGTGCTGTTATCTTCACTTAACGGGCCGCGACCTAGGGCTTTGCGATACTCGTGCACGCCACCCCAAGCCATACCGATCACCCCAATAACAATTCCACACAGGCAAATTTCCAAAGCGGCCGAGCGTGAAGCCGTGGCGCCCAGCAAAATGGACAGCCCCACCGCCGCCAGAGCCCAAATGCTGGTGCCCACGGCCATTAGGTGCAGTGCGTCCACATTTTCGGGGCCAACAGTGGGCAGGGACTTATAGTGCGCCAGATTGTGCTCAGTGTTTTTATCTGCCGGCGCCGGGATAGGCGCCTTGGGTTTAGGGCTGCGCTTAATGGATAGCGCTTTAAAGCGCTTAATGGCCGACGCCGGGGCGTCAGTCGGGGCTGCAGCTGCGGCTGCCGGGGCTGCCGGAAGCGGGGCCTGGGACTGCGCCGGGGCTGGAGCTGATGAGGCTGGGGCCGGAGCTGGCGGCTGTGGGGCACTTTGTTGAAGGCCCGGAGGGGAAGGCGGGGCCATTAAGGCCGGTTGGGCGGCATTAGCTACATTGCCGACGACGCGGTTTGCTAACTGGTTGGCATCAGCTTTGCGCTCGCGGCGTTTGAAAAGTTTGCGGCGCGGGCGGCTAGCGTTGGGGGCAGACTGGGGATGGGCGCTGGGGGCAGGTGGCGCAAACTGCGCAGGGTAGCCGGGTACTGGGGCGGTGAGAGCTGCGGGGTTGTAGCCGGGCGCCGTCGGGATGGGAGCTGGCTGGGGCGCAAAGTTCTGTCCCGAAACAGGGGCTGGGGGCTGCTGATAGTGCGAATTTTGATAGCCCGGATACTGGCCAGCTTGGGCGCCAGTGGCTTGGGTGCCAGTGGCACGCTGGGCTGCAGCACGCTGAGTGGCGGCGTGGGTGGCAGCAGCGCGGGCGGCTGCATGCTGGGCCTGTGCTAGTTGCTCTTGTGCTAGTTGAGCCTGCTGGGCCTGCGCACGCATGGCGGCTTCACGGGCAGCCATAGCGGCCATCTGCTGCGCGCGCTCACGCTGCGCACGCTCACGCTCGGCCTGCTCAGCAGCAAGCTGCTCGTAGATCCCCATAGCCTCTCCTTAAGCCGGTCACCAGGTAGTTCGGGGCGCTTAGGCGCTAACTGCATACTACTAAGCGGTTAGGTGGCAAAACTTGCTGTGATTTAGTTCTCTGATGGCGATATTGCCCTTTTCTGGACGTAAAAGTCAAAATGGGCTAGGTGAGTACTGCAAGCGCTACTAATGCGCAACTAAGTCCGCTAGATCGGTTCTTCAAGATCTCCCAAAGGGGTTCCACCGTCGCCCGCGAAGTACGTGGTGGCCTGGTTACCTTCTTCTCCATGAGCTACATTTTGGTGCTCAACCCGCTTATCCTTAGCACTCCCCACGACGGAATCGCTCCGCTGGGCACCTCCGCCCAGATCGCTTCCGGTACCGCATTTATTGCCGGTGTTATGACCATCCTGATGGGTGTAGTAGCCAACTACCCGCTAGCTTTGGCTGCTGGTCTAGGCATCAACGCCATGGTGGCCTACACCCTGGTTGGTATGCACGGCATGACCTATGCCGACGCTATGGGTCTAATCGTGATCGAGGGTCTAGTCATCCTCCTGCTAGTGCTAACCGGTTTTCGTGAAGCTGTGTTCCGCGCAGTTCCCGCCCAGCTCAAGACTGCTATCAGTGTTGGTCTGGGCCTTTTCATTGCGCTTATTGGCCTGATTGACTCTAAGGTGGTACGTCAAGGTGGCACCCCGCTAGAGCTCGGCCTGGGTGGCTCGCTACAGGGCTGGCCCACGCTGGTGTTCATGTTTGGCCTATTCCTAACCCTGATTTTGATGGTGCGTAAGGTTCGTGGCGCCATCCTGATCGGTATTCTTTCCTCCACCGTGCTAGCCGTCATCGTTGAAGCTGTCGCCAACCTGGGCGCTTTCGACGCTGAAAAGAACAAGACCGGCTGGTCCCTGACCGTGCCGCACCTAAACGGCTCACCTTTCGCCCTGCCTTCCTTCGAAACCCTAGGTAAGTTCTCCCTGCTGGGTTCTATCGATAAGGTAGGCATTGTTTCGGTAGTGCTGCTGGTGTTCACCCTGTTGCTGGCCGACTTCTTCGACACCATGGGCACCATGATCGCTGTCGGTGCTGAAGGTGACCTGCTGGACTCTGAGGGCAACCCGCCCAAGACCCGCGAAATCCTGGTAGTTGACTCTCTAGCCGCAGTTGCTGGTGGTATGGGTGGCGTTTCCTCCAACACCTCTTATATTGAGTCCGCCACCGGTGTTGGTGAAGGTGCCCGTACTGGTTTGGCCAGTGTGGTTACCGGCTGCCTGTTCTTCCTGTCGATGTTCATTGCCCCGCTGGTAGGTATGGTTCCCTACGAGGCGGCCACGCCTGCTCTGGTGATCGTTGGTTTCTTGATGATGACCCAGGTGGCTGAGATTGACTGGACTGACCTGGAAATTGCCATCCCGTCCTTCCTGACCATCGCCATGATGCCCTTCAGCTACTCCATTACTAACGGTATTGGTGCTGGCTTCTTGTCTTATGTGGTGCTGGCTGTGGCTCGCGGAAAGGTCAAGCAGATTCACCCGCTGATGTGGCTGACTGCCGTGCTGTTCCTGGTTTACTTCACCCTGGCCCCCATTAAGGCCATTTTGGGTGTCAGCTGATTCCTTATAAACCCGTAAGGGGGGTGCGGCTTTTAGCTGCGCCCCCCTTTTTTTGCTGCAGCTTTAAAGGCCTGGTTTTTAGGGCCGACGGCGCTCGCGGCTGGGACGAGTGGTGACGTGGCGGGGGCGGGGCAGGCGTAAAATTTAGAACCTTAAGGAGGCTAACTTTTACGTGAGAGAAACTTTCGCATCCCTGAAATATCCCGCTTACCGCATCTGGTTTTTTAGTGCCCTGATTGCCAATATCGGTACCTGGATGCAGCGCATCGCCCAAGACTGGTTGGTGCTGCGCACACTTACCAACGATTCCGCCTATGCGGTGGGTGTAGTTAGCGCCCTGCAATTTGGGCCCTCCCTGCTGTTCTCGCCCCATGCCGGGGTGGTGGCCGACCGGGTCAATCCACGTAAATTACTGGTATGCACCCAGGGTTTAATGAGTTTAATTAGTGCCCTGCTGGCAGCAGATGTGATCAGTGGTCAGGTGCAGCTGTGGCATGTGTATGTGGCGGCGGCACTGGCTGGGGTGGTGGCCGCCTATGACGCCCCGGTGCGCCAAACTTTTGTGGCTTCTATGGTGCCGGTTGACTCGCTATCTAACGCGGTGGGGCTAAATGCCACCAGTTTTAATGCGGCCCGCCTAATTGGCCCGGCCTGTGCTGGTTTGGTTATTAACTGGGTTGGTGAAGGCTGGGTGTTTGGTATCAATGCGCTGACCTTCTTAATGCCTATGGCGGCACTGATTTTGACCCCCAGGCGTCACTTTCGCGAAGTGGAGCGCTCTAAACCCAAACCTGGACAGCTCCGTGAAGGCGTGGCCTACCTGCGTTCACGCAGCGACATCTTGGTGATTATGGTGGTGGTCGCCGTCGTTAGCGCCATGACCCTTAACTTCCCGGTCACCTTAGCTGCAATGGTACGTTCCACCTTCCATATGGAGGCTGACGCATACGGCAATGTTTCTAGTGCTTTTGCTATCGGCTCGCTTACTGGGGCGCTAGTGGCGGCCCGACGCCGTGACTCGCGGGTGCGGCTGGTGATTATTGGGGCCCTGGGGCTGGGGGTGGCCACCTGTATTTTGGCTTTGATGCCTAATTACTACACCTTTATGGCGGCTTCTATCCCGGTAGGTTTCTTTGTGCTTAGCCTGCTTACCGCCGCCAACCAGAGTGTGCAGCTAACCACCCCGGAGGCGGTGCGGGGGCGGGTAATGAGCCTATATGTAATGGTGTTGCTAGGGGCGACGCCGATCGGCTCACCTGTGGTGGGGTGGCTATCGGACGCTTTTGGGCCGCGCGCCGCCCTGATAGCTGGTGGAATTAGTTCAATTGCGGTGGCCGCGCTGGTTAGCCTGTGGGCTTTTAAAGCCTGGAATATTCGCCTTAGGTATTTGCGTCACGCGCCTTTTGTGGAAACCGTGCGATTGCGTCAGGGTGAGGCTGACAACGAAAATGGCCTTATTTCGCCACAAGATGACCAGTTAAAGCGTTGCTAGGCGGGTTAGGAGTGCCTCAGTAAACCTGGGAGTGATAGCCTGACCTCAGTTGGATGAGGTTTAGCAATAACGCTGCCTTAACTGCACCATCCCGAAGGGTCCCCGCGTTACACCATGAGCGACTTAATCGACACCACCGAAATGTACCTCAAGACGGTTTACGAGCTTGAAGAGGACGGCGTCACGCCGCTGCGTGCACGCATTGTGGAGCGCCTAGACCATTCTGGCCCCACAGTTAGCCAGACTGTGGCCCGTATGGAGCGCGACGGCCTAATTCATGTGGCCCCCGACCGTTCCCTTGAGCTAACTGACGCCGGTCGTCACCGCGCTACCGAGGTGGTACGCAAGCACCGCCTAGCTGAGCGACTGTTACTAGATGTGATCCGCCTGGACCGCAATCTGGTGCATCAGGAGGCTTGCCGCTGGGAGCACGTAATGAGCGACGACGTCGAGGCGCGTCTGCTGGCCGTACTAGATGACCCGGGCGTAGACCCCTTCGGTAACCCCATTCCTGAAGCGGGTGAGCAGCGCCCCGCCCCAGCAGCCGACGAGATGAGCGTAGAAGAGGCGCGTCGTCGGGGAGTGCAGCGCGGCGTAATCAAGCGCCTAGGTGAGCCGGTACAGGCCCGTGAAGAGGTCTTTACTGAGATCAACAAGGCCGGTATTGCCCCCGGAGTGTCAGTAAATATCAGCACTGATGCCCACGGCGTCATTGTCACCACCGATGCGGGCGCCCGTATCTTCCTAACCGACGCCATTGCGCGTCACGCCTTTATTTTCCGCAGCTGATCAATGTAGGGCCGAGCGGGCGTTAGTGCGCAGCTCAGCCACCGTCAGGCGACGACGTAGGTAGGGCTACGTCGTCGCCTTTTTGTTCCAAAAGTTGAATAAATCATGATCACTGGCGGCAAATCACAAGAGCAATTTCTAAGCTGACAGTGCGAAACAAAATGGCGGTATGGCGCGGAAAAAACGGGAACCAAGTTTACTCTTGTGACTCGTGCTACATCAAGAAGTGTTACCTTACTGTGACAACCGGCTTGAATTTAGGCTACAGTCTTACCTGTCGCGAACCATACCGGTTTGCGATCGCGGAGGTCAGAGCCAAGTCCCGTTATGGCCGAAGTGGAACACAGATCCGGCTAACGGGACCGGAGTTACCTAGGCGCTGATGCGCATCTAGTGGAAATTTCCGCTAAGGTAACCCCGTAAGGCTCAAACAGGAGAAACCAATGTCTAAGACGTCCTCTGCGCGCCACCGTAAGGCAGCCCGCCCGCTTAACTCGCTGGTCGGTGCCTCCCCCATGGTGCGTCGCTCCCTAGCCGTCGCTGCATCCTCGGGTCTCGCTCTTACTGTGGTTGCTTCCGGTGCGGCCGCATCCGGCACCAGCACCCAGGCCGCGAACAGTGCAGGTACTCTTAAGAGCGCCTCTGTTACCACCGTGGCTCTTGATGCACGCGAAGCCGTAACTACTAACGCCGCTCTCGATGTCTCTGATGACGTCCAGTGGAGCGCTGACTCTTCGGCCCAGGCCGGTGTAAGTGTTGAGAAGAAGGCAGAGCCGGCCCCCGCCGCTACTGCCACCCCTGCCGCTGACACCACCAAGGACAAGGCTGAGGCCGAAGAGACCCCCGCTGCCACTCAGAATGAATCTGAGAGCGAGTCCTCTAGCTCTACTGCCACCCAGGCTGAAACCCCGGCTCCGGCCGCTAGCGCTAGCGCTTCCTCCGTGGCCGCCCTGGCCATGCAGTATGTAGGTGTTCCCTACGTATGGGGTGGCTCTAGCCCCTCCGGCTTTGACTGCTCCGGTCTGGTTTCCTACGTTTACGCCCAGTTCGGTGTAAGCCTGCCCCACCAGAGTGAAGGTATCCGCGCTGCTGGTACCGTCGTTAGCGCCTCCGAGGCTCGCCCCGGTGACGTTGTGTGGTGGCCTGGCCACGTAGGTATCTACATGGGTAACGGCATGATGGTTGATGCTGCCAACGAATCGCTCGGTGTGCAGTACGCCGCTGTCTACTCCGGCGCCACTTACCTGCGCATTTCCTGAATTTAGCTAAGGTAGGGAGGGTCCGCATGTGCGGGCCCTCTTTTTGTTTGTCTGCGTTGCCTGTGGGCAACCCTAGTCTGTGGTTTTCGTGTCGCTCCGCTGTGGGTTCTTGTGGGGTCGACGGCGCCGTTGTGGTTAGCTGGCGGCCGTGGGGCTTGGCGGTGCTGGGCTAATAGCGCCGGTAAGTAGCGCTGTGGAGCTGGTCACGGCGCTGGAGGGTGGGCGGCGACGTCGGCCATAGGACTAAAGACACGCTGAAGTGCAACCAAAAATGGGCACCCGCAAGAATGTGTTTGTCAACACATTAACGCTGACAGGCTATGTTATGAGCAACTGACTTAGTTGACCATTGATTGGTGTGTAAGCCGCGTAAATACTGCCAATAGTGCAAGTGGTACAAAGCTTGCTACATGCCACTAAGTCTGCTACAAAATGCTTTTGATCTGCATAGATGTCTGAAAATATGCAAACTCCATGGGTGCAAATAGCGAATAATTGCGATACAGTGTCGTATACCTCACTTAGGAGGCGTGTCGGTCCTCATGCCTCCAAGTGAACCGTAGTTAGGAAGGTGTCGACCAATGACCACAGACAATGTTGTCCTCGTGGGCGTAGACGGCTCGCTTGAGTCGCTGGAAGCTCTGCGGTGGGCAGTACAACACGCGGCGCACTCCGGTGCTCGTGTGCACTTAGTTTGTGCGTATTCTTTGCCTTCGTTCACGGCAGGTTCGCTAGATGGTGGATATGCCGGTATTGACGACAGTGCAATTCGGGCTGGTGCCCAAAAAGTTATTGAAGAGGCCGAAGCCATTGTGCGTGAGGCCAATGTGCCGGTAACCAGTGCGCTGGAGACCGGTGATCCCACTGGGGTGCTAGTGGAACTATCGCGCGAGGCTAGCCTTGCGGTAGTAGGTACTCGTGGTGGCGGCGGCTTCGCTGACCGCCTACTAGGTGCCGTCTCCTCAGCACTTCCTGCTCACGCCCACTGCCCGGTGGCGGTTGTGCCTCAACACAAAGAGGGATCGGCCTTCACGCCGGTAAGGCGCATCGTGGTGGGTGTTGACGGTTCTGACTCGTCCCGCAAGGCGCTGACTGCTGCAGTGGTAGCCTCACACCTGTGGAATGCAGAGCTCACCGCCATCGCTGCCGTACCCATCGCGGCTGGCTCAGGCGCACTGGCCTGGCTACCGGCCGCTGTAGACCATGAAGAAGTTGTTAACGATCTACGCGCAGGCTTAGATCGCACGATCGCTGCAGTTACCAAGGATTACCCGGATGTGCGCGTGCGCCGGCACGTGCTAGACGGGAACGCAGCAGAACTCATGGCTGAGTTCTCTACTGCGGTAGACCTGATAGTGGTGGGCTCTCGCGGTCGCGGCGGCTTCTCTGGAATCCTGCTCGGCTCCACCTCTCAAGCCGTCCTCAGCCACGCAAGCTGCCCAGTGCTGGTAGTACCTCAGCGTGTGCGTGAGGAGCCGGCTCGGCGAGGGAATACTCCCTGGCCGCGTGCATAGCATAGATAGCCGGTAGCGGTCGTCATCACCTTAACTCGGCGTCACCCGCCGCAAGGCGGGTGACGCCACTATGTCTGCAGCTGCTAAACTAGCTTGTGTAATGCCCTCGTAGCTCAGGGGATAGAGCACCGCTCTCCTAAAGCGGGTGTCGGACGTTCGAATCGTCTCGGGGGCACAAATTGAATGGAAAACTGGATATATCCTGACATTTACCGGTTAAAGTCATGGGTTTTTGGCGTACTTGCACGCTTTGGGGTAACTCTTGCGCACAGCTCACGTAGGGTTAACACATGAAACACCAAGACACCGCTCATCGTCGCCTTGCCCTGGTTGCCACACCATTAGCTTTACTATTTGCGCTTGGGGCTTGCGGCTCAGACACCAAGCCTGCTGCGGAAAGTTCCGCCAAACCCACCACGGTAGCCACTGCTAGCGCAAAATCTGCTGCTAGCGCCAGCGCAACGGCTACTGTGCCCGGCTTCAAGGCCGGTGAAATCCCGGCCGTACCGGTTTTCTCTATTCCCTCCATTGGCGTGTTCGCACAAAACTCGGACAAAGCCATAATTGAAAGCACCAAAGAACTAAGCACTGTTCCTGGCATTAGTGTCAGCCCCGCCAAGTGTGACGGCAATGGCGTGGTTTCCGGCAGCACCATCCTCAGTGGCTCTGGCGCGGGCGTAACCAGCAGTGATAGTGGCTCCGTAATTAACAGTGGTACCGGCGCCGGCGTCATCACTGACGGTCCAGTTAACATTACTTATAGTGGTGAAGGCTCAGGTACTTACACCAACTCTGAAACCGGTGAAAACATTACCGTTTCCTCTGACGGTTCGGGCACCTATAAGAGCAAGACCCTAAGCATCAACGTTTCCTCGGACGGCTCAGGTACCTACGACAACTCTGAAACCGGCGTTAAGATCAACATCTCCTCCACCGGTTCAGGCACCTACGAGGACTCCAAAAACAACATTAAGTACAACAATAACGGTAACGGCGGCGGAACCTACACCTCTGCCACGCTAAACATCATCAACAATGGTGATGGCACTGCCCTGGTAAATGGGCAAAGTGTCAAGGCCGAAAAGCTACCCCCGGTAGCCAAGGTAGGTAAATTCCCCAAGGTTGAAAGCCTCAAGCCCGTCAAGAGCTGCGGTACGCTAATCACCCTGCAAGACGGCGTGCTGTTTAACTTCGGTAAATACGACCTGCGCCCCGAAGCCAAAGCCACTTTGGCTAAGCTGGCCACTGTGCTTAACCAGGCTAAGGTGCCCGCTGCACAGATCAACGGACACACAGACTCTATCGGTGACGATGCCTTCAACCAAGACCTGAGCGAAAAGCGCGCCTCCGCCGTCGCCACCCAGCTCAAGGCCGACGGCGTCACCGCTAACCTGCAAACCCACGGTTACGGCAAAACCCAGCCGGTAGCTGACAACACCAACGCTGACGGCTCCGACAATCCGGCCGGCCGTCAAGCCAACCGCCGCGTAGAGATCTACATTCCGGCATTCTAAAGTCCAGGCGGCAAGCACAACCAGGGAGGTACTTACGGGTATCTCCCTGATGCTTTATGAGGGGGCTTGTTCTTGGGGATTGAGCGCCAATAACGAAAAAATTCGCGCCAGCGCCCCCAGTATGAAAAGATGGACATCAATAGATTTTGGAGGGTAGGCCATGAGTGCACAGCCGCAGGTCAACCAGGAGCGAGTGAGGACCTGGCTGGAAAATGCGGGCCTGGAATACACCGTCGACAGCGCGGGAATTATTTCAGTTAACTTTGCCGTGTGTACCGTAGTGATCGGGTTACAACACGATAATTTCATCTGGGTGCGTGCGGTTTGGAAAGCTAACTTAACCCGCACCGACGCCGCGCTGCTGCAAACCTATGTAAACGAACTAAACGCCAAGCGTTTCATGCCGCAGCTGGGTATTTACGGGCGCAACACCGACACCCCCGTGCTGCGGGCGGCAGTAGCCGGAATCATCATGGAAGGCATGAGTGACGCGCAGCTGGATGAATTCATGGACCTGGCAATTGCCGCCACAGAAGGTGCTTTACGCGAATTAAGTATGGAGCATCCAGACCTGATGGGGGAGAGTGAATAATGGCTTGGTGGCAACATCCTGAAGATCAAGACACCCCGCCGGTAACGATAGAACGCCTCACCGAATGGTATGAGCAGCAAGGCTACAAATACGGCGTAGACGGCGACGACGAACGCCAGTATGTGGTTAGTGGTTTCGGTGGCTTTGGCGTGATTATGGAGATCACCCGCGCTGGACTGCTGCGCGTGCACGGCCTGTACGACGTCGACATGAGCGTTAGCGAAGAAAATCGCTCACGCCTAGACTCCGTGTGCTGCTACTACAACGAAAACGCCCTGTTTCCCACCCTCTACAGTGAGGCTGACGATACCGGGCTACAAATACGCTCAGACTTTGTAATTCCCGTGGGGCGTGGTGCCAACGGCAAACAGCTCAGCAGCTACATCTACACTATGCTCGACGCCACCCTAGACGCCCTGCGCACAGCCCGCCTCGACCTAGGGTTGGAACCCAACCAGGAAGCTGACTGATGTCCACATTCCAAGTAGACCTGCGCGGCATGGTAGATCTGCTTTCGCGCAATCTCTACTCTGGTCCGCGCGTGTATGTGCGCGAACTGCTACAAAACTGCGTGGATGCTATCTCTGCACGCCGCGAACTAGACCCGCAGGCTCCCGCCCGCATCTCTTTCACCATTGAAGGCAACACCCTTACCTGCGCCGACACCGGCATTGGCTTAACCGAGCAGGAGGCGGGCACACTCCTATCCACCATTGGTGCCTCCTCTAAACGCGACGAGCTGGGCCTGGCCCGCTCAGACTTTTTGGGTCAATTCGGTATCGGGCTGCTGTCCTGCTTTATGGTCAGCCCCGAAATTGATGTGCGCTCACGTTCAGCCAAAGACCCCAACGCCCCCACCGTGCACTGGCAGGGACACACTGACGGCACCTACAGCGTAGACGTGCTCGACGCCGTCGACCCGGGAGTACTGCGCCAAAGCGGCACCGTAATCACCCTGCACGCCCTGCCCGGCGAAGTGTGGATGGAGCCAGACACAGTGCGCTCGCTGATCGACGAGTTTGGCTCACTACTGCCGGTAGAGATTGAAGTGCGCTCCCAGGGGCGCACCACCCACCACGGCAACGCCAAGGCCCCCTGGGAACTGCCGCGTGAGCAGCAGGTGCGCTGGTGCCGTGAAAACCTAGGCTTTAACCCTTCCGAGATTCTCGAAATTGAGATTCCCGGCTCGGGGCTACACGGACTGGTGGCTATTAACCCTGATGGGGTGAGCACCAACGACTCGCGCCACACTGTCTACGTCAAGCGGATGCTGGTTTCGCGCTCCGCTCAGGGGCTGGCCCCCAAGTGGGCGTACTTTGCGCGGGTGGTGGCCGACGCCGATTACCTGCGGCTAACTGCCTCACGTGAGCAGCTAGCCGACGACGACCTGCTGCACGACACCGCCAATGCGGTAGGTACCGGTATTCGCACCTGGCTAGAGCGCCTAGCTAAGCACGCCCCGGGCTCGTTTAACGAGTTTGTGGCCAGCCACGCGGTAGGCCTGCGCTCAGTGGCCCTAACTGACGACTACATGCTGGACCTAGTGTCTAAGTACGTGCCCTACCAGACCACGCTGGGCCCGCGCACGCTGGTGGAGCTAGCCGAAATGGACAAGCCGGTGCGCTATACCCGCAGCGTAGATCAGTACCGGGCGCTGGCGGATGTGGCCGCTAGCCAGGAATTGGTGCTGGTAAACGCTGGCTACGCCTATGAGGATGAGGTGCTGGGTGCCTTCATGCGCAACCAGACAGTGTCTGGTAAGAGTGTGAACATCTCCCTGGTAGACCCTGGTGACCTGCTAGATGCCTTCCAGAACGCCTCCCCAGCAGAAGAAGCTGAAGCTTTAGACCTGATGCTGGTAGCTGCCCGGGCTATCAACCCGGCAGACTGCGAAGTGGTACTGCGCCGCTTTGAGCCGGCCACCATGCCAGCCCTGTACCTGCCAGACCCGGATCTGGCTGAACGCCAGGTAGCTAAAACTGCGCGCGAAAACGCTGACAGTATCTGGCAAGAACTACTGGGCGTAACTGACCCATTTGCTAATTCACGCCCCCCGCGACTAGTGCTTAACCGCGCCAACTCTTTGGTGGCGCGCCTAGTGGCGGTAGGCTCTAACGAGAAAATTGCTAGCCAAGTACTGCGCGGCCTATATGTGCAGTGCCTGCTAGCCGGGCGTCAGCCGCTGGGACCCAAAGAACGTGCCTGGGCGGCGCAAGCCCTGGGGGCTTTGCTAGATATGGCGTTGCAGGGCTAACACCAACTAGCAGGCTGGGAAGGAACACCATGACTACTGCCGACGACGTTCGTCAGCAACTTGACTATGTCTACGCTCTGGCTTACGGCCGGGCCCGCATCACTGCGGCGGCTGAAGCTGCCAATGCCTCACTGGGCATTGATGACACTGCCCTGCAGCTAGAAGCCCATCAGCTACTAGTTGAGGCCTATGTGCAAGGCAGTGAACGCTGGAAAGCCATGGCACCTTTCTCCTGGTGCTTGGCGCTGTACAAAAACCACCCCGAGTATTTCGATGAGGAGCGCTTGGACACGCTGCGCTGGCAGTACAAGTGGATCATTGAAATGGTGTGTAAAAACCCCGATATTAAACGCTCCCAGATAGAAGCGCTATTTAAGCAATTTAGCGACTTCTACCATGAGCAGGGGCTTAGCTCCCACACGGTGTACGGCATTGGGGTGTGGATGTACCAGAGCCTAGGTGAACTAGAGCTGGCCCATGAGCAGCTAACCTCCTGGCGTGCCACCCCCACCGACGAGTTTTCTGACTGCCCCGCCTGTGACCTGCAAATTCAAGTGGACTACGCTACCGCCGTCGAAGACTGGCAGCTAGCCCTCAGCGCCACTATCCCGGTGTTAGGCGGTACCGTGGGCTGCGCCGACCAGCCCCAAGCCACCCAGGCGCGGGCCCTGCTACCCATGCTGTACACCAACCGGCCCAAGGATGCCTGGGATGCACATCTACGCTCCTACCGGGTATCACGCCGCGACCCTGGCAACGCCGTAAAACTAGGTTTACACCTGCAATACCTGGCCCTATCTGGGCACCTTCCTCGGGGCCTGCGAGCCCTGCGCGAAACCCTGCCCCTAATCAAGGCGGTAGACAGTGCCTACGCCCTGTGGGAGCTACTAGTTGGCGCAGCTTTGGTAGCCCGCGAATCAGTGGCAGCCGGGCAAGGACAGGAGCTAGTTAGCATCGACGTCGACACCAAAAACATGTGGTGCCCGGGAATGGAAATTACCTCCCAAACCACCATGGCCCAGCTTTACGAAGGCCTCACCCAGTGGGCCTACGATCTAGCCGCAAAATTCGACGCCCGCAACCAAAACAGCTTCTTCACCGACACCACCCGCACTCGCCTAGAGCGCGAAACCTTCAAAAACCTAGGCGACGCCGACGACAGCTTCGCCTCCCTAGGCGTAGACCTGCTAGAGATCGGCGAAGAACTGCCAGAGGGCGTCGCCCTTGGTGAAAAAGGCGGACTGGAAACCATTGAGGCCCCCGCGCGCCCCAACCAGAAACTCAGCCCCCTTAAAGATGACGAACTAGCCCCCTACCCGGCGGTAGACCTGAGCCGACCCAAGCCGGTAACCGACGTCAACCAGGCCATGGAGCGCTACATCGCCCAGTTCTTTGATATCGGCACCGACCTGGAATTTGAATACCTAATGGACCAGCTAATCACCCCTGGTTACGCTGAAGCCATTGAAGCCATGGACATTGATCCAGTGGCTAAATACGTGTCCCTAGCCGGTATTCACAGTGCCCTGCTGGATCCCCAGGGAGCCATTACCTGGCGGGCGCGGGCGCGTGAAGCAGTGCTAGAGCGGCTGAACTCCCAGGAAGCCAGCCGGGGCCTGCTAGCCAAGCTTAAAAACAAGCGCGCCGGACGGGTAGCTTTTGACGAGTCCTACCTGGTGGCCTTTGAAATCTCTGACATTGACTCTGAGCTGAGCCTAGAGCAGATGAGCGGGGATGAAGACTCCAATGTTGACAAGCGCACCAAACGCCAACAGAAGCTTGAAAGCCTTTACCAGCTCACCGCTGACATGGTTGAGCGAGGCTGTGAAGAGCGCGAGCGGCAAAAGGACTTTGACAGTTTCCTGTTTTCTATTGCTGGCAGCCTGATTGGCACATCCTTGCAGCTAGAAGACAAAGAACTGGCCGCAAAGTGTCTAGAGCTACGACGCACCATTGCCCAGCGCCCACTAAACCTGGAGGCGGGTCAAGGCCAGTCAGTCATGCAGATCAAAGACATTTTGGATATTGATCTGGCTGAATATCAGCGCGCCACCGGCAAGGTGTATGACGCCTGCGCCCTAGCCGATGAACTAATGCGCCGCTACGACCCCTGCCCGCCGCGCATTGTGTTAAACGCTCGTCTGGTGATTGCCAGGGCCAGTGTGTCTATGGGTGAATACCAAGAAGCTGTGCGCCAGTGCCGCGAAATGGTTAACGTGTGCCTGACGCTTGGGCAGATGGATCGGGCGCTGACCTCCCTGCTGTTCCTGGCTCAGGCCCTAGGTCAAGACGGGCGCTATCTAGAAAGCGCTGAAATCATTGAATCAGGCCTGAACTTGCTAGATTCGCGTGACCTACCGGCTATCCGCCACCACTTTGTGCGCACCCTAGCCCAGGTGCAGATGGCTATGGGTGAGCTGGGGGAGGCCGCCGATAACTTCGAAAAGACTGCCGAGTTTGAAGCCGCCCAAGGAAACACCAAAGCCTGGGAGAACGCTTTAGAGTATGCGGCCAGCTGCTGCGAAGAAAACGATGAGTTCACGCGCGCCTTTGGGATTTTGATGCGCCTAGTTGACGGCTATGAGCTAAAAACCCCTGACGAGTGCATTGACTGTGAACGCACCTTACGCCGCGCCGCTGGCGACCTGGTGCAAAGCCCCACTCTGCCTCAGCGCCGCGCTAACTTTGACCGGGCCGCTGAGCTGATGGAGCGCGCCCGCAAACTAGCTCAGGCCCAGCCGGCCAGCCCGCGTTACCTGCCCGAATACGAAATGGGTTCGTGGCATTACGACTTCGCGGTGATCTGCTGGAACTGTGAGGAAATTAGTCAGTGTCTAGAACATGCTCAGGCCTCCTATGAGAGCTTTATGAGCGACGAGGATCTGTACCAGGCCCCGCGCGCCATGGCCATGGTGGTGCGCTGCCACATAGCGCTAGGTGATGTAGAGCAGGCCCGAGCCGCTATCGCTAAGATCCGTGCCATGCTGGACAGTCCCAAATATCGAGACCACCCGGCGCTAGATTTCTGTGATGAGCAAAGCGCCCGGCTAGACAGCGAGTTTGGCCCAGAATAAAGCGGTTTGTAAAGCCTAGTTGTGCCCCGCAGGCAAGCCCTGCGGGGCACATTTTTACCGGTAAATAACAGGGTTTAATCTGTGAGTAGCGGCACTAAAAGCAATAGATGGGTTGTCAGCATGTTTTAGGGAGGGCTACTGTTATTAACAGTTCAACAACTTAGTCAGCTTTTAATGACTAACCACTTAAAGGAGACGGTCTAGTGACCCAGGTTTGCGGGATGTGTATGTGCTGTTGCCGTTGATGGCCACAGTCAATTTTCCAACCCTAAAACCTTTAAGTGAGGTGCCAAGTGCACACAGAAGAAGCCGTCCGACCGCAACGTCAATTTGGTGCCAGCTATGTCTGGGGCGGACTTAAACGCGACAAATGGGGCCTATTTGGCGGGCTGATCGTCGTCGTCGCCACGCTAGTAAGCCTGAGTGCCACCTGGATTACCAAAGCCCTAGGCATTTCCGCTACCGAATACCACCTGCAGCTGCTGGATGATTCTGGCGTGCCCAAGGGGTTCATGGGCGGTGTCAGCCTGGCCCACCCGCTAGGAGTTGAGCCCCAAACTGGGCGCGACCTGCTAGCCATTGTGGTGGAAGGGACACGCACCTCCTACACTATTGGCCTGGGAGCCACCATTGTTTCGGTGCTTATCGCCATTATTTTGGGGGTTAGTGCCGGTTACCTAGGCGGTTGGTGGGATGGGCTCATCTCACGCTTAACCGACGTCACCATGGGCTTTCCGCACCTGGTGTTCATGATTGCGGTTTCCGCCCTGATTCCCTCCAATGTGCCGCGCGTGCCCGTAATGATTGCCATCATTGGCATCCTGGGGTGGACCTCCACCGCCCGCGTACTGCGCTCACACGCCCTGAGCCTGCGCAACCGCACCTTCGTACAAGCCGCCCGGGCCATGGGGGCCAGCAACTGGCGCATCCTTAGCCGCGAGATCATGCCTAACCTGGTCTCCACCCTGATTGTTTTCACCACCATTTCTATCCCCGGCAAGATTGGTGCCGAGGCCGCCCTGTCCTTCCTGGGGGTGGGGGTTAGTCCGCCGACGCCGTCATGGGGACGCACTATCGGCTCGGCAGTGGCCTGGGTAAACACTGACCCTTGGTATCTGCTATGGCCGGGCGCCGCCCTGTTCCTGGTAACGCTGGGTTTCAACATGTTTGGTGACGCGCTACGCGACGCACTGGACCCCAAGACGGGAGAGCAGTGATGGGACGGACTCGTTTCTTAATTTCCCGCACCTTCCAATCCATCTTGGTGCTGGTAATCGTCACCCTAATTACTTTCGCGATTTTCTCACTGTGGCCCTCAAACCCAGCCCTGCTGGTTTGTGGCAAGCCCTGTACTGCTGAGAACCTAGCCCGCGCCCAGGCCTATATGGGTCTAGATGAGCCCTGGTATGTCCAGTTTTGGCAGTACCTGTCCGGGATTTTCACTGGCCGCACTTTCGGTAGCGGGGCAGACATGATTGTTTGCAACGCGCCCTGCTTGGGTTACTCCTTCCGCCTCAATGCTCAGGTGAGTGAGCTGATCACCAGTCGTCTGCCGGTGACAGTGTCTATTGCGGTAGGTGCCGCCGTGCTCTGGCTGGTAGTTGGGGTAGGTGCCGGAATTATTTCCGCCCTACGCCGAGGCTCACGCACTGACCGTTTCATCATGGCCGGAACAGTTTTTGGGGTCAGTGCCCCCACCTACCTGATTGGTTTGCTGGGCATCTTAATCTTTGGTTTCACCCTAGATATGGTGCCGGTGGCCGGGTATGTGCCGCTAACTGAAGACTTCGTGGGCTGGCTGTGGCATCTGGTGCTGCCCTGGACCGTACTGGCGATTATCTCCGCCGCCATGTATGCGCGCCTGGTGCGCTCAGACATGCTCGATAACCTCCAGGAAGACTATGTGCGTACCCTACGCGCCCAGGGACTACCTGAGCGGGTAGTGATTGGCCGCCACGTCATGCGCAACATTGCTCTGCCCATCATTACCTTCTTCGCCCTAGATTTTGGGTCTATGTTGGGTGGTGCGGTGATTACTGAACGAGTATTTTCCATGCAGGGACTAGGAGCCTTACTAATGGATGCCGTAGGCACCACAGATATCCCGGTCATTATGGGAGTTACCCTAGTAGCAGCGGCATTCGTGGTGGTCGCGAACTTAATTGCCGACGCCGTCGCTACTTTAGTTGATCCGCGTATCTGAACCTGGAACTTACTTTCACAAACCGGCGTGCAGCTAACAGCTACCGTCTACTTTCCGTAACACACAGATTTCTCGCCTGAGCGAGTAGAACCTAGTAGAAACAACTACAGGTTTAAGCACCATAAGAAAGGACTCGAAATGTCCCAGAACCTATCGGCTCCGGCTTGGGTTAAAGCCAATATTTCTCGTCGTGGTCTGCTAAGCGCATCCGGTATGGGCGCTATGGGTTTGGTGCTAGCCGCATGTGGCGCCAATTCCGAAAAGGTGGGGGCTGCGGCGTCGGCCAGCGCTAAGAAGGGCGGCACCCTGACGGTACTCAGCTCCTCCACCGACATTAACTGGGACCCGGCCAAGAGCCAGTCCTTGCCCATCACCTCCCTGCCGCTGGTACACCGCCGCCTCGTGGGCCTGCGCCTGGTTGAGGGTAAGCCGGTTGAACTTATTGGTGATCTAGCCAACGACACCGGTAAGGTCTCTGAAGATGGCTTGACCTGGACCTTCACCATTAAGAAGGGCCTGAAGATGCAAAACGGCCAGGAGATCACCACCAAGCTGATCAAGTATGGCATTGAGCGCTCCTTTGCCCCTTCGCTTTCTGGTGGTCTGGGCTATCACAAGACCCTGCTAGAGGGTGGTAAGAACTACCAGGGCCCCTACAACGGCAAGCACCTGGACTCGATCGGCACCCCCGACGACTACACCATTACCTTCAAGCTAGTGCGCCCCTACGGTGACTGGCCGTGGGTAGTGTCCACCCCCACCTTCTCGCCCGTGCCCACCGGTGACGACCCGTCCACCTACACTCGCAAGCCGGTAGCTTCCGGCCCCTACCAGGTGGCGGAGTACAAGCAGGGCGTCTCGGTAACCCTGGAACGCAACCCCAAGTGGGAGGCCAAGAGCGACCCGCTGCGTAGCGCCCTACCCGACAAGGTGGTGTTCAAGCTGGGTCAGGATGAATCGGTAGCTAACAAGTCCATCATTGCTGACGCCGGTGAGGCTGCCACCTCCATGAGCTCCTCGCGCGTGGCCGCTGCCCAGCTAGCAGAAATCACCGCCAACCCCAAGGCTAAGGCCCGCCTGGCTACCTCCAGCGCCGGCCCGCTGCTGTACCTGGCCATCAACACTGAGCGCGTAAAGGACCTGGCTGTGCGTCAGGCCATCAACTACGCGGTCAACAAGGACGCCGTGGTGCAGGCCCTGGGTGGTCAGCTAGGTGGCCTCAAGGCCACCACCTACATCACCCCCGGCATTGAGGGACGTAAGGAATACGACCTGTACCCCTACAACGTGAACAAGGCCAAGCAGCTGATTGCCGGCAAGAACGTGCCTGAACTGGTGCTGCTCACCCCCAACGGCCAGGCCCAGGTGGCCGTGGCTGAGGCAGTGCAGCAGTCGCTAACCAAGGCCGGTTTCAAGGTGCGCATTGACCCGGTTGAGACCGACACCGCCAGTGAGCGCTCCACTAACTCTGACGGTTCCTCCTATGACCTGACGCTAATGTCTTGGAACCCGGACTACCCCAGCCCGGCCGCCAACCTGCAGCCGCTGTTTGCTTCCAGCGAGATCGGTAACGGTGGCATCAACGCCTCACGTTTCAAGGATGATGCTGTCGATAAGGCTATCGACGCAGCCTCAGCTGAGCTGGACCCGGCCAAGGCCAAGGTTGCCTGGGCCGCCGTCGACAAGCAGATTGCCCAGCACGCCCCCGCAGTGCCGCTGGCCTACCGTCGCAACTCCTTCCTGCGCGGTTCGAAGGTTACCGGCTTCTACGTGGAGCCCTACCCGGCATACCCGAACTACCTGGTACTAGGGGTCGAATAGAGATGAGCATCGAAAGTAGTTCCCAACGCTCTAGTGGCGCTGCAGACGCCGAGCTGCTGCCCGGTGGCGAGGCTGACGGCCAGGCTGCTGACGCTCAGGACACGTCTGTAGACACTGTCTGCGACGGCGCCCAGGAGGCTGCCACTCAAGTGGGCGCCGCCGGCTCGCAAAAGCCGGCCCCCGGAGCGGTGTTTTACCTGCGCGAATTTGGCGTAACCTTCCCCGCCCAAGGCGGCGAGGACGTCGTCGCCAGCCAGCAGATCAACCTGGACCTAATTAAGGGCCAAGTGTTGGCGCTGGTGGGCGAGTCGGGCTCAGGTAAATCCGTGACCGCCATGGGGGCGTTGGGACTACTTTCAGCTAACGCGTTAGTTAGCGGCAGTGCCGTACTGGACTGCTGCCGCCAAAACCAGGAACTGGTGGGGGCTGCGCGTGAAATTTTGGATCAGGTACGCGGCGAACACGTGGGCGTGATCTTCCAAGAACCCACCACTGCCCTGGACCCGCTGTTTACCATCGGCGACCAGATCGCCGAAGCCATTGCCATCCACGGCGAGGGCAAAGGTAAACGCACCACGCCGCGCCAGCGCCGCGCCGTACGCACCCAGGTGCTTAACGCCCTTAGCCGCGCTGGGCTGGGCGGGGACCAGCGTGAAACTGAGCGGATCGCAGACTCCTACCTGCACCAGCTTTCCGGTGGCCAGCTGCAACGTGCCTGCATTGCCCTGGCCACCGCCAATCACCCCAGCGTACTGATCGCTGACGAGCCCACCACTGCCCTGGATGTAACCGTGCAGGCTGAGATTTTGGATCTGCTGCGCCAGCTAGCTAGTGAAGGCGTGGCGGTACTGCTAATCACCCACGACATGGGGGTGGTGGCCGATGTGGCCGACGCGGTGGCGGTAATGCGTCATGGGCGAATCATTGAGCGCGGCGATGTGCGCACTATTTTTGCTTCTCCTAGCCATGACTACACCCGTCAGCTGTTGGCTGCGGTGCCGCGTCTAAATAGCTTGCGTGGCGGCGCGGGTAGCGGCGCTGACACTGGTGCTGATGTGTCTGGTGCCGGCCTCGCTAAGGTGGCCGCAGTTAACAGCGACGACGCCGCTAGTGAGGGCGATGGCGTTGCCTCCCGGGTGGGCGATGGTGCCCAACCACTGGTGCATATCGAAAATCTAGACGTTGTCTACCGCAATGGGCGTCGCCAGGTGCACGCGGTGCGCGGGGTTAGCTTCGATATTGCGCGCGGCCAAGTTCTGGGCCTGGTGGGTGAATCTGGTTCAGGTAAATCCACCATTGCTGGCACGCTCACCGGCCTGGTACCTATCCACTCCGGCTCAGTGCAGGTAGATGGCCTGGAAGTAGCTGGGGCTAGTGGGCGCAAGCTACGGGGAGTGCGCAGCCAAACCGGCATCGTGTTCCAAAACCCGGCCTCCTCGCTAAACCCGCGCCGCTCAGTGGGAGCCTCCATTGGCCAGCCGCTACAGTTACACACCAACCTGACTAACGCCCAGCGGCGCCAGCGGGTAAATGAGCTGCTTGAGGCGGTGCGCCTGCCGGCGTCGATGGCTCAGCGCTACCCCCATGAAATGAGTGGTGGACAGCGTCAACGGGTGGCTATTGCGCGTGCCCTGGCACTGCAGCCGCAGCTACTGATCGCCGATGAACCCACTAGTGCCCTGGACGTATCGGTGCAGGCTGTAGTGCTAGAGCTGCTAGCTAGCTTGCAGCACGAACTTGGCTTTGCCTGCCTGTTTGTCTCCCACGACCTAGCTGTGGTGGAGCAGGTCGCCTCCCAGGTGGTGGTGCTGCGTCAAGGCCAGGTGGTGGAAGCCGGCAAAACCACCAAGGTACTCTCCGCCCCCAGTGATCCTTACACCCAGGCGCTGGTGGCTGCTGTACCAGTTCCTGACCCAATTATTCAGGCTCAGCGCCGCGCTAAGCGCGCGACTGCTTTACGAGCCGCCTAAGCCCTAGCCACAACAGGTTTGCCACCGTAACATTAATTTAGTGGGCAGCGCCACGTTCTTGCGCTGTATGGCTGTTGGGTCAGGTCAAGTTGACCTTTGGGATTAAGGAGATTGGGATGCCGATTAGTACCCATAAACGTTTTGGTTCTGAACTTGCACCTGGACCGGGACGATACCGATTGGTTGCTAGCGGCGCCTGCCCTTACTGCCGCCGCGTACTAATTGCCCGTCGACTACTAGGCCTAACCAACGCTCTGCGTGTGGCCTGGAGCTACGGTCGTGGTGAGGATGGCTACTGGCAGCTAACTGACGGCTCTGGCCTACCCGGCGAGGACCCGGTACTGCACGCCACCTCGGTGGCTGAGGTTTACGCCAGCACTCCCGGCTACACCCCGCCGCCCACCATCCCCGCCCTGGTTGAACTGGCCAGTGGGGAAGTGGTTATGGATTCCTCCGCTGACCTGCTCTTTGACCTGGCTACCGCCTGGAAGCCGTTCCATATTGCCGGTGCCCCTGAGCTCTACCCTGAGCCCTACCACCTGGCCATTGACGCCTGGCAGCGCTGGCTAGATGAGCACGTAGCCGCCCCTCAGGGCAAGATTATTCACGCCGACGGCGACGCTGAACTAGTTGACGCCGGGGTGCTGACCCTATTCACCGCTTTTGACGTGATTGATACTCTGTTGGCGCGTGCCACCGGCATGGAGGCTGCCCGCGAGGACGTCATGACCTTCTCTGAGATGCCCTACCTGGCTGCTGTGACCGCCGTGGGCCAGTACCTGTGCGGCAACCAGCCCACCGCTGCTGACATCTTGCTGTTCACCCAGATCCAGTCCTACGAGTACTCCACCCGTGAAAAGCTAGGCTCACCCTCAATCAGCTTCTGGCCGGCACTGGCCCGCTGGTTCCGCGCCCTGGAGAACACCCGCTACTGGGTGGGTAGCGAAGAACGCGCCGCCCTGGGCCTGTAAGCGGCTCTGGCTTGTAAGCCGCCTGGGCCTGTAAAAATGTGTTGTGGCGGCGTGGGGTAGTGCGCTAGTTACGCCAGGCGTTAGGCTTAAAGCCAGCCAAAGTAAATTTGAAAGGCAAATATGAGCGTCGAACTGATCGAGCAGTCTTGCCCCGAGCTAGTAGCTGCCATGGAGCGCCTAATCCCGCAGCTGAGCCGCAGCGCCAAGCCCCTCACCGCCCAGCAGACCCAGGCCCTGGTAGACCAGGACAGTGTCTACCTGTTCGTTTTCCGCACGGATAAGCCCGTCATCGCTGCCGACGGCAACGAGGTTGAGGCAGGTACCATCCTAGGTATGCTCTCTCTGGCCACCTTCGCTATCCCCACCGGCGTGCGCGCTTGGGTTGAGGACGTGGTGGTCGACGCCGGCACGCGCGGTATGGGTGCAGGCCAGCAGCTGGTTGAGGCCGCCGTGGCACACGCCCAGAAGATCGGCGCGCGCACCGTTGACCTAACCAGCCGCCCCAGCCGTGAAGCCGCCAACCGTCTCTACCGACGCTGTGGCTTCGAGCTGCGCGAAACCAACGTTTACCGCTACGCCAGCAACTGATCGATATAGGCTGCCACGCTAGGCACGCTGTGACCACCGGCCGCTTCGCGCAGGCCATCCACAGAGTTTTCCATGGCGGCAGCCGTATCGGCGCTAGCTAGTAGCTGTAAGTCGTTCCAAGAATCACCCACCGCCGCAGTGCGGGCCACCGGCCTGCCTGCGGCGGCCAGGTATTGCACCAGCCACTGCAAAGCAGTGGCTTTGGTGACCCCATGTGGGACCACATCAAGGTAGTTGGTCGAACGCGGGGCATCTAGCTGCCCCGCGAACTGCTGGCTGATTTGGGCAGATAGGGCGTCGGCAGTTTGCGGGTTGGGGATATAAACCGGTACTGAGGAAACCTTTAAGCCTCGCTCTAACACCTCGTCCAGGCTGGAGCGCACAAAACCGTTTTCGGGCCGGTCAGTGCTGAATTTAGCCAGGTGACCGGTGGCGTCGTGAACAATGTAGTCCGCCTGCGGCGTGGTGCAGTAGAAGCTGCAATCTTCACGCTCCAGCAGGGGCCGCAGCACCGCCTCCAGCTGAGCTGGCGCAATAGTGCGGTTATAGAGCACGTTAGCCTCGCCGTCGGCAACCACGCAGCCAGAAGCACAAATGGTGTAGTCATAAACCAGCTGCTGCATCCCCAACGGGCGCGAAACCAGGCTCAAACTACGCCCACTGGCGGGCACCAACACGTTGCCAGCCGCCCGCCAACGTGCACAGGCCGCCGCGTTTTGCTCCCCTACAGTGTTAGGGGCGCTAAATAAAGTGCCATCCAAATCAGTTGCCAGTAACTGCACCGCTTACTCCTTGACCGCTTACTCCTTGGGGACGTTGCGCTCTAGCTCGGATAGCCAAGCCGCCCCGGAAGCATCCGAAGGCATCCGCCAGTCGCCGCGCGGTGAGAGAGTGCCGCCAGCTACCACCTTGGGTCCGTTAGGCAGGGTGGAGCGCTTGAACTGGTTAGCGAAGAAACGCTTAATGAACAGCTCCAGCCACTTGCGAATCTCGGGCAGCTGGTAAGCCACCTGCTCATTTTCGGGAATCCCCACCGGCCAGTGGCCCGTGGAGGCGTCATGCCAGGCCTTCTCAGCCAGGAACGCAATACGGCTGGGGCGCGCCCCGCGTCGCAGCACCTGGAACAGGGTGAAGTCCTGCAGCGGGTAGGGGCCAATCTTAGCCTGGGTGGACTGGATCGGCTCACCCTCCTTGCTGGGAACCAGTTCAGGGCTGATCTCAGTGTCCAGCACTGAAAGCAAAGTGGCACCCACGGCGTCGTCGAAAATCTTTTCCGCCACCACCCAACGGATCAGGTGCTGAATCAGGGTCTTGGGGATACCCGCGTTGACGCCATAGTGGGCCATCTGGTCGCCTACGCCGAAAGTGCACCAACCCAGCGCCAATTCGCTTAGGTCACCGGTGCCAAGCACAATCCCGCCGCGCTCATTGGCAATACGGAACAGGAAGTCAGTGCGCAGGCCGGCCTGGACGTTTTCGAAGGTGACGTCGTAGACCTCCTCGCCGCGCCCGAAGGGGTGACCCATGTCTTTAAGCATTTGTGTGGCCACGGGGCGGATGTCGATTTCTTCAAAGGTGCAGCCCAGGCGGGTGGCTAGGTCGATAGCGTTGCGTTTAGTGCCGGCAGTGGTGGCAAAACCGGGCATGGTGATGGCGATTATGTCGCTGCGCGGGCGGCCCAGGCGGTCCATGGCGCGCGCGGCCACAATCAATGCATGGGTTGAGTCCAGGCCGCCAGAAACCCCGATCACCAGCTTGGGGTTGCCGATAGCGCGCAGGCGCTGCTCCAGCCCGGCCACCTGGATCGAGTAGGCCTCGTAGCAGTCTTGGGCTAGGCGTGCCGGGTCGTCTGGCACGAACGGGAAGCGATCTAGTGGGCGGCGCAAACCAATGTCGGCGCGGGTGGGCACTAGCGGCACCGAAATGGTGCGGTAGTCGCTGGCAGCGCCCTGCTGCTCAATGCGGTTGTCGTCAAAGCTGCCTTGGCGCAGTCGCTCTGAGGCCAGGGTACGGATATCGACGTCGGCCACCGCCATGCGTGGACCTTGCGGGAAACGCTCAGTTTCAGCCAGTTTCTCACCCAGCTCATAGATCATGGTCTGCCCATCCCACGACAGGTCCGTGGAGGATTCGCCCTCACCGGCGGCGGCGTACACGTAGGCGGCGTTGCAGCGCAGCGAGGCTGAGCGGGCCAGTAGCTCACGGTCGTCGGCGCGCCCCACAGTAATGGGCGAGCCCGACAGGTTCACCAGCACATTGGCGCCCGCCAGGGCGGCCTGGGCGGAGGGCGCCACCGGCACCCACAGGTCCTCACACACCTCCATGTGCAACACCATGCCCGGGATGTGGGGGAAGTCTAGGAGCAGCTTGTTACCAAAAGGCACGACGGCGCCGCTCGGGCTCGCCGGGGCGGCTGCGGAAGCTGCGGGGCCGTCACCCACCCCGGGCAGGGTGATAGAGGTGGCGCTGGCATTAGCACCCGAGGCGAAGTGGCGCTTTTCGTAAAACTCGCGGTAGTTGGGCAGGAAAGTTTTGGGGGCGACGGCGTAAACGCGACCACCCTGGATGGCTAGCGCGCAGTTGTATAGGCGGTTGCCCTGGCGTAGCGGGGCGCCCACCACTGCCATGACAGTTAGCTCGGCGCTGGCCTGACGCACCGACTCGATAGCGGCCAGGGTCTGCTCTAGCAGTACTTCCTGCAGGAAAAGATCATCGATGGCGTAACCGGTGAGGTTGAGTTCCGGGAACACGGCCACAGCTACGCCCTGAGTCTGAGCTTCCTGGAGCAAATCGATAGTGGTTTGCGCATTCTTAGCTGGATTAGCAGGCGCTACGGGGGCGGTTACGGCCGCGATACGGGCAAAGCCTTGATCATAAACTGAGCGGAACTCCATATCCGTATTGTGTCACGGCCAAGGGGAGTGGGTTAAGTAGTGAGTGGAGCGGGTTAAGTGACGCCGGGGCGGTAAAACTACAAAAACTGCGCCACCAAGGCGGTGACGCAGTTTTTGCGTGCAGTTTTAGTCGCCCAGCAGGCTAGGCCGCTGGGGACTGTCAAGGCCCCCCTGCGCTAGCTGCTAGTGCTCGCGGGCACAGGCCGCTAGTTCCCTGCCTTTGCACATCTCAAGCAGCTCACAGCTAGCGCTCGCGGGCGCAGGGCCGGGCCGCCTGGGTTGCCGGTTTAAGGGTCGGGCTGTCTGGTTTAGTGGTCGGCTGCCGAGGCTGCAGCTTTCTGGGCGGGCGGGGTGTCGTTGGAGCTGTTTTGAGCGGCACTTTCAGAGGCGGTGCCCGCAACCGGGCTAGCCGCAACGGCGTCGTCGGCAGATACCGAAGCGGCAGGCGCAGCGTCACCAGCAGACGCAACCTCACCAGCGGCGCCATCCTTAGATGCGGCGGCCTCCTCTTCTTCCAGCAGCTGCAAGGCGGCCTTAATGCCCAGCTCCTTCTTGCGGAAGAGCGCACCCAACACGGCGGCCAGCAGCATGGTGGGCACCAAATAGGCGAAGATCGGAATCAAAGCGTCGGCGTAAGATTCCACCACCACGTTACGCAACGGCGTCGGCAATGTCTTAACAATGACGGGGGTGAGGCCAGAAGTACCCTTGCCGCCACCAACGTTAGAGAAAGCCGCCATCTGCTTAAGCGTGGCCGGGTCGGCGTTAGCCAGCAAGGCGCGCATCTTCTCGCTCAGGTTGTCCTTCAGGCCACTGGAGAAGGCAGTACCCATCGCGGCCACACCCAAAGACAAGCCAATCTCGCGGAAGAAGTTATTACCGCTGGTGGCAGTGCCAATGTGACGCGGGCTGACGTCATTTTGCACCAGGGTGGTGATCAGCTGGAAGAAGAAGCCGATACCCGCACCTATAACCGTGGCATACAGGGTAATAAGCCAAACCGAGCTGTGTACGTTTAGCTGGGACATCCCCAAAGTGCCGGCGGCCGCAATGATTGGGCCAATGATCAAATAGATCTTGTAGTGCCCGGTGCGGCTCATGGCTATGCCGGATAAAACACCGGTAGCCAACATGCCCAGCGTCATCGGCACCAGCAAAAGCCCTGAAACCGTGGCCGAATAGCCGTAACCCATTTGCAGGTAAGTGGGCAGGTACAAGGTGGCGCCAAACATGGCCCCCATATACAGCATGGACATCAGTGTGGCTAGCACGAAGGTGCGGTTAGTCATCACCTCATAGGGCAAAATCGGTTCAACCGCGCGCCGCTCTGCGAACACAAAAGCCACCAGGCAGACCACGCCCGCCACGCCCATGCCAATAATCACCGGGCTAGACCAGGCGTACTCGCTGCCGCCCCACGTGGCCACCAAAACGATCGCCACCGCCGCAACATCCATAAGCACTAAACCTAGCCAGTCAATGGGGGCGGTCAGCTTGTGCTTAGGTAGCTTCAGGGTTAGCGCCATGGCGGTGAAAGCAATTACGCCCAGGGGTAGGTTGATCCAGAAAGTCCAACGCCAAGACACCGAGTCGGTTAGCCAGCCACCAACGATCGGACCCAGTACCGAGGCGATACCGAACATGGCGCCAATCGGGGCGCCGTAGCTGCCACGGTAACGCGGCGGGATCAGGTCAGCCATAACTGCCTGAGAAGAGATAATCAGGCCGCCGCCACCCACGCCCTGTAGGGCACGGAAAACAATTAGCTGGGTCATGTCGGTAGAAAAACCACACAGGGTAGAGCCCAGCAGGAAGCTGCCGATAGCCACCAAGAACAGGTTCTTGCGGCCCACCAGGTCGCCAAGTTTGCCGTAGATGGGCATTACCACGGTGATTGCCAGAGTGTAGGCGGTGATAATCCACGACATGTGCTCGGCGCCGCCCAGCTCGCCCACAATTGTGGGCAGGGCTGTGCCTACGATGGTCTGGTCCATGGCGGACAGGAACATCACCAGCAGCAAAGCCACATACACTGCCCAGAAACGGCGGTCTGGCTTAAAGCTGGTTTGTGTTACTGTGCCTGTTTGTGCGGGCGTGGCAGCCTGGGCTGAGGTCGATGCGGGCGTGGCAGCCTGGGCTGAGGTCGATGCGGGCGCGGCGGCTGGTGCGAGTGCGCTCGCGTGCTTTTGTGTGCTCATTTTCCTTCCTTCTCCTGCTTCTTGCGTTTGGCTTGGTTAATCTTTTTAGGTTCGACGGCGGGGCTCGGCTTGGCTGCTGGGGGGAGGCCAGTCCCTGAGCCAACAAGGGAGAGCATCAGAGCCAAGGTGTGATCAATGGCCTCTTCTAAAGTGGCAGAGCTGAAAGTGTCGTTTTCTAGCCACTCATCGAAAGCTGCGCGCTCAACGGCTAACGTCAGGTAGATCGCCATTCGTAGGCGAGAGTCATCTTCGCTGAGCTGGGCGCGCTGAGCTAAAGCTGGGCGCAGCGACTCAAAAGAATTGCGAATTGCTGCGTCGATGTGGTTGTGAACTTCCGGGTCGGTTGCGGCAATTTCATGCAGTAACAAAAATTCTGCCCGGTCGCCGTCAAGGCGCCGGGCGCGTTCAACTAGCAGCTGGCGTAGATCTGCTAGGAAATTTTCGCTATTGGTAGCGATATGAGCGAAGGCTTTAGCGTCGAGCGTGGGCCAGACTTTAATTAGATCGAATTTGGTGGGGAAATAGTTAAAAACAGTCCGACGCGAGACCCCGGCGCGCTCAGCTACGGCGTCGTAAGTCATGGCCTCATAGCCGCGCTCGCGGACCAACTCGGCGGCAGCCTGGCGAATCGCCCTATAGCGACGCCGTTTGTGAGGCGGCATCTCAGTGTCCAGCACTACCGGACAGTGAAGTTGTTTTACAGAGTGTTTCACGGGAAACAATTTTGCACCCAATGCATATTTGCATCAAGTGCAAAACTGGTGTTAACAAACACAGACGGGCGCCCGCTGCGTTAGCGAACGCCCGTAAGGGCCCAAAAGGGGGATTCCCTGCTTCCCAGCGCTTGATACTTTTCGACGTTGTTTCCGTGTGGGTGCGGTCTGGGTGCAGTTGGCTTTGACGATGTCGAAAATCTCGTACCACAACACATTCGCCTGCTTCTGAAAACTCTGCGACATGGCCACAAACGGGGACGCGATCGCAGCACCCGTTGTCGGGTGCTTACCCAACAGCCCGAAATCGGAAATGGCTTTCTCGCATTGGATGAACCGCGCGAACGACTGCGCATAGGCCTCAAGCAGACGCTTCGAAACGAACTGCGCGCAGCCTTCGTCGGTGTCGGTACCGGTGAAGTCATAGGGCTCGGGCATCTCATCGGTAGCCAGGATTCTGTCGGTGCGGCCGTCAGCCAGGCGGTCTGCCAAGGGCTCGGGTTTGGTGCCTGCGCGGACGCGGCGTCCGCCCCGGTTTGTGCCATCACGAGCCATGCTTTTCCCGGGTGTTGTGGTCCAATAGAAGTATGGAACAGGTACGGCAACTGCTGCGAGAAGCTTTAGGGGCGCTCGAGAAGGCTTTGTCGCCTCAGGGCGTCCAGGTGCTGAAGTTTGGGCTGCTTTTCGCTGTGCTGGTGGCTATCGACTGTTGGCTTATCGCAAACCAGCACGCAGTTTTTATCGAGAGTGGAAAAAACGTCGGGCCGCTGCGCGAGGAAATGTGGTTTGGTCTAGTGCTGCTCGATATTAGTGGAGTCTTGAATGTTCTTGGCTACGCAGTGATTGCTAACCGCAAGCTTTTCACGACATTGAGGCTGCCCTCCATTATCGTCTTGACGGTGCTCACGGCAGCGGCGAGTGTTGGGCCTGTAGTAGAAGGCCGGCTAGCGTACTACCTCCACGACGGCAGAATTGTCTACTTGGCTTATCCCATAATCGTGTCAGTCGCAACGGTGCTTACGCGGTATTTCTGGTTCCGAAGGAAGGGGCAGTTGGGTGCGGCGGAAGGATGACTCTTCGGCCGCACCCAACTTGATCTTCCCCTTAGCGTGATCGCGCCAACAGGTATCCAGCCAACGCGTTGCAACAAGCCTGGCGCTCTTCTTCAGTCGAGTCTCCAGCAAGTTCGAGTAGTCCAGCCCGCCAAATGTGTGTACCGAAGCTATTCATAGCATTACAGATACTTGCAGCTAATGCCGTTTGGGAGGAGTAGTCCAACCCATCAGCCTCGTAGGCGGAGTATCGGTTCTGATCAATGATTTCGCCGTAATAGGAGATCATCGCATCCGAAAGTGCATGGAGGTCAGCTGGCGGATTTTCTAAGAGCATGTCGCGAAGCAGGATCGCATCCGCGTCGTCACACATGTCGGTGAAGTTGCAGTTCACCTGCAGTTTCTGTGCATCAACCCCATTTTGTGTGAGATAAGTGTCAACCTCGCTAGGATCAGAGCCGATGAGTGCGTTAGCGGCTAGCTGGCGGTCCAAGGTTGGGTGGTTGACCATCAGTGAGTGAAGGTCTGCCATACCCGTAGCGAGGTCGCCTCCCCAGCCAGTCCAGGAGTCTGGAGACGGGCTGATGTAGCGGTAACAGAAGAGGGTGTATGCCATGTGGGCAAGATCGTTCTTCCCTCGATGGTGGGAATCAGTGAATTCGATTCGTTGCACTCCAATGAATCGGTCGAGGTTACTGACCAGTTCCCCGTGGTTCTTGCGCAAATAGTCATGGAAATCCGTTGGTGTCCATGCGCCTGCAGCGAGAGCAAACTTCCGATGTTGGAGGTACACCATTGCCAGGTAGGACAGTACTAGTTCGAGGACTGCTTCAGGTCGATGCCGTTTCATGGGGTCGGGCGATGATTCTCGGTATTTTCCGGCAGCGCTTTCCAGTTCCGTGAGCAATGGAAGAACCTCTGATTCGAAGGTATCTAGCCCATTAAGGCTAGGAACAGGCGGCGGAGTATACGGTTGAGACGGTTTACTAGGTTGGCTGCTTTTCTGCACACTTCCAACCGCGCCGATTCGTCCGGAAAATGCAACACGGTCTAGATCCCATTTACCGTGGTAGCCGTGGATCTCGTCGAACTGATCGAAGACCCATCCATCGGGGATCGGGAATCCTAGGTTGCCAGAGAATCCGGTAGACATATCGGAGACAAACGGCGCGACAGCGTAACCTGCTTTAACGACTCGGGCGCAGATGTTTCGAGATGCGTAGATTCCGACCTTATATCCGCCGCCTAGGCTCTGCTTTACTGCTTCAAAGTAGGGCAGGATGGTGCTGGTAACTTCAGGGTCAGTGGCGTCGTAGTCAACAGCGAAATAGATGACCGTCTGCGGGATTCCAAGACGCTGGGCAGCTGCTTGTGCTTGTTTAGCATGCCGATGCCCGTTGTCTGTGCTGAAGTGGGACAGTTTGGTGGAGTATTCCTGAAAAATCGGGAAGTACTGCAGCCCGTGGGACACGATACGTCGTAGTTCCCCGGTGCGGATCGCTTTGAAGTATTCGCTCTCTGCCAGTCCGTCTTGACCGGGTTCTGTCAGGTAACGTCCAACGATCTTGTAACCGTCGGCTTTGAGATGTTGAGCAAGCTCATCGGTGATCTCAAAACGGGTATCGCAGGCAACACAGGCACGGTCCGGGTCTCCCTTGGAGGTGAGCAGACTCATCCATGTTGTCGGGTCAACCACTCCTGCAACCGGAAGCGCGTAGCGTGCCTGGAAGGAGCGAACCTGAGAGGCCATTGCCGAGTTCCAGCTGCTGGTAACCGTGGAGGCCTGACCGTTACATACCAGAGCAGCGCTTGCCAGCCATGCCCAATTGCCGCTACCTGAACTGATCGTCTGCAAACGAGCACGGGTCCCGCGACCAAAGTTTCCTGTCGCCTGCGAAGGGCTGAACCCTTCCAGTTTCTGAAGCACTTGAATCAAACCGGTGTTCATCTCACGACCGTAGAGACCATCGGTCGGCAAAATTCCTGTATATGCCCTGTGGTTACGGTTAATGCTTTGCTGGATTGAACGGATCGACGCTTTGCCGCCGTAGTCAGAAAGCAGGCGGAATTGCTTCATCGACAGCAATGCCATCATCAACTCAACATCGATAGTCGAAGAGCTATCAGGCAAGCCGATGTCGCGTTTGAGTTTCGCGACTGAGGAGGCCACATTGTCCGTGAACTTCCTAGTTATACCGCCATATTCGGCCGGATAGCCCTTACACCACAGTGCGCCCTGAATGATCCCATGTACGTTGCTCTCAGCACTGTTCTTGCTGAGTCCATTAGGCTAACGTGAAGTGAAACGTGACTGTGTGCCCGGCCCAAAATTGTTCGCAGTCGCAGTGATGCCCAGCTCAATCTGCAACGCACGAATCAAGCCATTGATTGTATCCCAGCCGGTTGCCCCGGTCTCCGCAACAGACCCAAAACCGGTCTTACCCCGGTAGGTTGCGTTAAGCCACTGCTGTGTCTTGTAAACCATCTCATCCACGACAAATGTCCTTCCCTTGTCGGTGATCGGTGAATGAACAACCGCCACATATGTGGCGGAAGATTGTGTAAAGCGAGTTGAACGCAACATTGGGCCCAAGCTCACAGAAAATGCATCAACTGAGACACGAGGGGGTTAATACCCCGTTTGATTCGCCGTGTTTGTGCGCGAGGTGCCACGCCCGCTGAAACCCCACGAGCCTGTAGAGATCGGATCCGCCCCTCCCCACAGCGGGGCCAGGGGTAGGCGGTGGATGTACAGCCATAAATTTTTAGTAGGTGTACACCTGACCAGGACCGGAACCTGTGTTTTTCCACCGGTCGTCATCTTTCGCGGTTTGGCGCGAGTGACACGGCTTGCACAAGCTCATCAGGTTCGCCTTGTCGTGCGTGCCGCCGTGAGATAAGGGCAGGATGTGGTGGACCTCAGCCACCGGCGTCAACCGCCCTTCCTTCTCACACATCTCGCAGAGGGGGGCGACATAGGCGGCGCGGATCTTGCGCCAGGCAGCCCCGTAGCGTTTGTTGATCTCAGAGTCACGCTCATACCGGCGATAGTTCCGGTCCGCCTGCTTGGCGTGGGTTTCGTAGTAGCTGGTGTCGGTGAGAGCTGGGCAGCCAGGCCACCCTTGGTAGCGAAGCGTGCCCGGACGTAACACGAGTGCGAGCAGTACTTCTGCCGCTTCTTCGCGCTGATGAAGTCCTTACCGCACGCCTGGCATGGGCGCGCGTGGTCGGAGGTGCGCTGGTGTTTGTCGTTCCACGCACTCCAACGACATGATGCACAGCAAAAACGAGCACTGTTGCTGCGCCCGCTTAAAGCTAGCCCGCACCAGGCACATACCTGCTCAACTAATTCGGGGTCGGCCTCGAGATTCTCACGCAGGCAGTACGTGCGCACTGCCTCACGCGACATTCCGCAGAACGCGGCGATGTTCTTATATCCCCATCCTGCACGCCGCAGGTTTTCAATCCGTCGTGTCTCCAGTGGTGTCATCGCAGCCGTCACCGTCCTATCGCCCGTCTGCCCAAAGAGGGCCTTTCACCTGTAGGGCGTGGCAGCAGGCAAAACCGGACGGGGTACTCGGCGTATCGACGGATTCACCACATCCGGAACCGATGGAAAAGAGGCCAGAAACGACAAAAGCGCCCCACCCACCCCAGGGTCGGGATAAGTGAGGGCGCTGTGTGCCGTGGTGGCTGCTTGGGTTAGTAGCCGAGCTTGCGGTTCACGATGGCCTGCACGGCGTCGTAGAGGTGGCCGAGGCGGTTGCGGCGCTCGGCACCATTTCCGTACTCGCCGCGAATGACGGCATCGGCAAGAGCGTCGATGTTCGGTACTGCGGGTGCAGGCTTCGCCGGTGCAGGAGCTGGTGCCAGAGCCGTGCCGGTCATCTGGTCGTACCAGTACAGGGCGCGAGCCATGTAGGCGGCGTGCTGGGAGCCAGCAAGAGATGCCGGGCAGGCCGTGGCAGAGAAGTCTTTGTGCCCGAACACGTTCTTACCCCAGACCGGGCGGCCGAGCTTGTAGTACTTACAGACAGCGGCTACGAGGTGTGCTCCGTTATCAAGGCACGCCTCGGATACAGTCCATGGATCACTGGTCATGTCGGCGTGTTCGATGCCGATACTGGTGGTGTTGGCGGCGAAGTTTCCTGCGTGCCAGGCGGTGTCACGATCCCACACGAGCTGGCCGATTGTGCCGTCGGTTTGGACTTGGTAGTGGGCGGAAGCTGGACAGGTTTGCCAGACGTCGTAACAGCCCCTGATGGTGAGGTTGCCTGCGTTGTGGTGAATGATAACCTTATCGATCTGCCGACCGTTCCTGCCGGGTGTGTAGTGTGTGTTCATGATGAGGTCGATGTCAGCCTCAAGCGTGTTCCAGTTCTTCATCAGCGCTGCTCCTTATCGGTATGGGTTTCAGTTGGGTCGGTGTTGGTGAGGGGTGGTCGTTTGTCGGCGCGGTTGGCGATCGCGTCGAGGGCGTCTCGCATTTGGGCGGGGATCGGCAGACCGAGGCGGGTGGCATTTTCGATCAGGGAGATGCCTTCGTTGGACAGGTAGAAGAAGATGACCGCTGCCCGTAGCATGCTGGGTGTGCCGATGACTTGGGTGTCGATCAGGTGCGCGAGACCAACCAGGGTGAAGATGAGAATCTTGCGGGAGATGCCCCGAAAGCCGACTGCTGAGCTGACGCGGCGTTCGTTGATGGCGGCCAGCACCCCGGTGATGTAGTCGGCGATCGCGAAGACAATCAGCGCGTAGACGAGGCCGTCGAGTCCGCCGAGGTAGGCGGCGAGCCATGCGCCGAGGCTGGCGATGCCGGCTTGGATGGTGTGCCAGAGAGCGTTCAAAGACATGGAGTGTTTCCTTCCAAGGGGTGGGTGGGCATAAAAAACGCCCTCACCCGACACGGGTGAAGGCATCAAAAAATCGGTGTAGCACTGGGCTACATGGTTGGGTCAGTCAAGACCTCAAGAATTGGCAGGCTAAAGTCGAAGGACGCCGCCTGCGGCACGGGTAGCGCGATTTCCTCGACCTGTCTGGCTGGTGGCGCGGACGATCTCGTAAATCTCGTAGTAGTACACGTTCATCTGCTTACCAAACGACTGCGACATCGCAACGAACGGAGACGCGATAACTGCGCTCATCGTCGGATGCTTGCCCAGCAAGCCGAAGCGGGAGATCGCCTGCTCGCACTGCACATAACGCGCGAACGCCTGCGCATAAGCCTCGATCAAGCGCGGTGCGACGAACTGGGAACAGCCACGAGCATCGAGCCACTGCTACGTCTCGCGGTAGACCAGGTCAGCACCGAGCGGTTTCCCATCACGCTGAACCTCGGAGAGGTAGTCGGAGGGTTCTGGCATGGTCTCCCCGGCGAGCACCGCACCGTCCCCAATATCGCTGCCTTCGAAATTGAACGGCTCATTCAGCGGATCCTCAAGCCGTGTGGTTGGGCGTCCTGCTGCGAGCTTCTCGTTCAACGGATCAGGTTTCGCGCCCGCACGGATGCGGCGTCCGCCTCGGTTCGTTCCATCTTTCGCCATCAGAGCGACCTTTCTCGATTGCTCCCTTCCGTGTGTCCGTGTTGCAATTGAGACGTGGCCCGGGCAAAAACGAAAACAGAACTCTTAAGATGCAACCACCACACAGTGGAGCAAGCTGCAAGCACTCATTGACTCCATGCGCCCCAATTTTGAACCAGGAAATCTGGGAGCACTACCAAGATGTGTCGCTAGATGAAATCCAAGCGTTACTCACGGCGAGCCACACTCAGACCGTCGAACTCATTGAGAGTTTCAGCGACGAGGAGCTGTTCACTAAGAAGTATTTTCCCTGGACGGGAACCACGTCGTTGGGCTCTACTTTGTCTCGGCTGCGCCCAGCGCTTTCCCACCACGTTGTGGTTTAGACAGACATTTGGTACGGTTCCAACATCGATGAGCTTTCAGTCAATAGTGAAGTTGGCTTATCTCTGACTAGGTATGGTGAGGGAAAGGGCACTGATGCGTGATATCGTCAAAATCGCTCTGCTCTATGGCGTATGTGTTCTGGTATTCCAGATTGTTTCTCTCAGCGACCTGGTGTGGGTGCTGTTCCCTGTGGTAGTCATTGGACCGATTCTCGTACCTGTAGTCGCATTATTAATCACCCGGAAAATCCAGGTAGCAGACTGGCGGCTAAACTTTTTTGTTCTACCACTTTTACTTTACTGCTTTGGCGTGGTTGCTGACATTATGGCATTTTGGATTTCAACTGGAGGAAGCGTGTTTTCAACCGGAGATCACATTTGGTATCCAGTATCTCCAAATTCCCCTTCGGATGTTAAATTGTATGGACTTTACGGAATCCCAGCTGTTATTTTCATGGCAGGCTACCTGATTCGTTTAGCGATACGAAAACGGGTAGCCTACCATGTTTCTGAACCTAATGATCCGTCAGAAAATATAATTCGCTAGTTTCTCACAGGCTTTATTTTTTACCTCTGAGGAAACTGAACCAACTAGCTTTCGTCTTAGAACACCACCTGGGAATCCTGACATGACTGAAGTGAATGCTGTCAACGCTCCTGATGTATTTGAGGCATTAACGCTGGTGGCAATCTGCTTGAATCTGTTGGCTAGTTTGCTGGAATTGTTGTAGTACTCTCGCAGCGTTGCTGATAGAAGATGAGCGTTGGAGTCGTTGCCGTTTTCTAGCGTTTTAGCGATAACGATGGCGTCTCCGTCA
>ERZ773180.85-NODE-85-length-73348-cov-27.406778_pt1 | contig 73348 bp, 53 predicted proteins | sample MGYA00511080_ERZ773180 | MGnify/ENA primary metagenome ERZ773180 (study PRJEB29015, sample SAMEA2738175) | human oral metagenome | biome: human oral; feature: human-associated habitat; material: saliva | place: China | collected 2178 ... | reverse complement strand
CTGGGGAATTCTTGTACCCAACCGACAAATCAGTTACCGATATAGCTGGCATGGCCTACCTTTCAAAGAAAACGGCCCTGGAGGTAAGGTCTAGGATGCCTTACCTCCAGGGTCGACTGTTGTGACAAAGCTACTAACCACTTGCAGCCAACAGAGATGCTGCAGCCGTTAGTGCACTGGGTAGTGAAGCGTGCAATGCCGCCGGTCGGGCACCCAGGGGTGCACAGGAACGTCGAGGTGATTTGAGGACAAACAGCTTCCTCAACCTCTTCAACACGGGTGTCAAGGTCAAAGGGGACCATGACTTGTCCAATCTCTCAGAATCTGAACATATTCGGGTAACAGAAAGTTACCTGCGTTACTATGATACAACCAGGCTAGGCCGAATGTGAGATTAGCAGGGGGCAACTTTCAGAATGTTCAGATCTGACTATGATTTAGCCTAATTATGCTCCTTCGAGATTGAGGTAAGCCTACCTATTTGGATAAACGGGTGATAGTAACATACAAAATATAGCTAATGCAAACCATGACCCAGCAAGGGTGAAGTACTACCTCAGCACACGCTTGGTCCAAATCCAACATGACCCGGTTTTTCAAACTCGGTCTCCGGGCCTTCCTTGGGACCTTGCCGTTTTCTGGTTGATCTGTGGGAGCACGAGGCCGTACTTTTTGACGCGGAGCTGAACCTTTTGACGCTTTCTGCCTCGACGCACCGAGCGAACCCCTGAGTCACCCCTCCGAGGCTCCGATCAACCGCCGTCAGGGGCTCCTCCACGGCACCACACACCCGGCTTCAACACCCCAAAACCGCCACAGAACAGCGAAAACGCCACCCTGGATAGTTCCCGGCCGTGCCGGAAACCTTTGTATCCAGAGTGACGTCCTTTTGGAGCGGGTGACGGGAATCGAACCCGCTCCACTTCGGCGATAAAGGTTTTTACCGATTTTTCCCTGATTTTTTAAGGTCCCGGTGCGACTCTGGTTTGTTCACGCCCGGCTGCCGCGAGGGCTTTTTTGAGCAAATGACAGTATTTTTGCCGACGGCGCCATTCATGGCCCTTTTCACATAAAGTTGTGACCAGTGGGACGCAAGTGACTAACCAAAAACCTTACAAACACTCATAAAACCAGCAATAGCTGGCATTGCTAGCTAGTCAACCCATAGCTCCCACAAACCCTTCTCCGGTATGAGCGTAATCATATAGGATTGTCATTAAGACACTATCCAACGAGGGGAGCTAGCGTTGAATGACGACAACACCAGCAAGTCTATGGATGAGTTGCCGCTCTTAGTTAAGAAACCGCCGGCTCCCCTCGGCTTATCTCTACAACGAGCCATAGCTGTTTTAAAGGACACTGGCCGTTACTCACTATTGGCAATCATTGTGATGACGCTGGTGCGCGGCATACTTCCAGCAGTGCAGGTGGCAGCTATAGGCTCCCTGGTGGCCAATATTGCTGATCTAAGTAGCGGGCTGAACCAGGCTGCTTTGTGGGCGCTAACCCAGCTGAGTTTGGCTTTTATTGGCGCTTATGTTTTAGAAAACTTAATTAAATATGTGGGAGACCGACTAACCTTAAAGCTTTCCTACGACACCGATATTACGGTAGTGCGTAAGCTAAGCTCACTTGAGGTGCAAGATTTTGAATGTGCTCACACCTATGATTCTATCCAGCGGGTAGATTCAACTACCGGCCAGCACATATTTGAGCTGTTTGATTCTGCTCGCTCTGGCATTCAGGGGGCTATCTCGATTGTCAGTATTATTATAGTTATTGCCACTTGGAACCTGTGGATTGCGGTAGCGCTTTTAATTGCACCCATTCCTGCAGCTATAGCCACATTCCAGTTACAAAACAAAGCCTATGAGATTGATTTTGCGCGCGCCCCACAGCTGCGCCTGGCAACCTACTTCAGGGAGCTGCTAACCTCAGACTCTATCCGCAAAGAGATTGGGGTTTTTGGTCTGGCACAGCTGTTTGAAAGCCGCTACACCAGCATCCGAAAAGGGTTCCTTAAACAGGATTACCTGCTAGCTCGCTACAACCTAACTAAATCTGGCACGCTTGGGCTGATTTCAGTTTTTGCTAACGTGGCTTCTATAGTTTTCGCCTCAATTGTTGCTGTACAAGATGGCAAGGTTGGTGAACTGGCTGGTTTTATCTCCGCCATGGGGCAGATGAATGGGTTAGTGTTGGCCACCCTTATTGGTATTACTGGGATTTACCATAATCTGCTTTACGTGTCTAACTGGGTTGCCGTAATGGAAATGCAGCCCGCGCAAATAAGCTCCGGGCAGCTAACCCTGGAGGAGTCGAAACTTCCGCAAAACGCAAGCAACGCCGTCGAGATAGAATTTAAAAACGTAAGCTTCACCTATCCGGGCACGCAAGCTAAAGTGCTTGATGGGGTGTCTTTTAAGATCGACGCCGGCGCCACCAGCGCCCTGGTGGGTCTAAACGGCTCGGGTAAAACCACAATTTGTAAGCTTTTACTACGCTTCTACGAGCCCACAAGCGGCAGTATTTTAATCAACGGCGCAGATATTGCTGATTACAGTCGCGAAGCTTTATATAAGCGCTTTTCTGCACTTTTCCAAGATTTCGCTAAATTTGAGCGTTCCTTGGGGGACAATATTACTTTCGGCGCCGGTAGGGGTTTTACTGACGACGACAGTCAGGCAGCTACCGCCGCACTAAACATGGTGGCCTTGAACTATTTAAAGGAGGAGCTACCGCAAGGTTTTGACACGATTCTTGGCAGACGTTTCGACGGCGGCCAGCAGCTATCTATTGGGCAATGGCAGCGCCTGGCAACCGCGCGAGCCTTATATAAGAAGCCTGGCCTGTTGGTGCTGGATGAACCCACCTCCTCTGTTGACGCAGTTTCAGAAAAAGCCATGTTTGAGGCGCTGACCGCAATAGACTACCAACTGACAATCTTGCTGGTGGCGCACCGTTTCACCACGATCTGCCACGCCGAGAAGATCATTGTGCTTGACGGCGGCAAGGTGGTTGGCTGCGGTGATCACGCAAGCTTGCTCAAATCATGCAAGTTCTACGCAGACATGTTCCACGCCCAAAACAGCTACAACTAGCAGCGCTGCGGCCATTAAACCTGGTTGCTGCGTTCAATGAAGAAAGCACAAAAGACGTTAGAAGGAATCCATAATGTCAGATTTAGTTGTCGAAGTATGTGACCTGCAAATCAAAATAAAGAATAAAGTAATTCTCCAAGACGTAAATCTAAACGTCGAAAAAGGCGCGTTTCATGGAGTTATTGGACCAAACGGCGCCGGGAAAACAACCCTATTCACCACCATTCAGGGTTTTCGCGCACCCACAAAGGGAAGCGTTAGGCTGTTAGGGGTCAATCCGAGGCCACGAAACATTGAACTACTTGGTCGGATTGGAATTCAGCCCCAAGCTACAGCATTTTTCCCAAAGACAACACTGCGTGAGCACCTGAGCGTCGTCGCAGACATATTTGGAGCAAGCCGCACGCGCGTAGACAGCCTAATTGAAAGCCTGGATCTTAGCCACGCAGCAGACACGAAGGTGGAAGGCTTATCTGGCGGGGAAAGACAAAGGCTTGCCGTTGCCACCGCAATTGTTCACGATCCGCAAGTGCTGTTCCTTGATGAGCCCACAGCCGGATTAGATGCGGATGCGCGCCACAACCTAGTTTCTCTACTACGCCAGACAGACCTGGGGGGAACAGCGATTTTATACACAACGCATTTCCTTGATGAAGCCGAGCATTTATGCGACACCGTAACTATTCTCGACTCTGGACGTGTTGTTACCACTGATTCTCCACGCCGTCTTATTGCCGCAGCAAATCTTGGCTCAACTGTGCTACTCCCCCATGCCTCAACTCAGGCAGATCTTTTACAGTCAACCTTTGGACCAGCAAAAGTCAGTGTTACTAGCGATGGGGTTGAAGTAAGCACCCACGACACAGCTGAACTATTTAGCGAACTTAAAAACCTGGGGATAAACACTCGCAGCGCTCAAGTTAGAGATGGCCGCCTTGAAGATGTTTACCTTAACCTCACTGGGAAGGACTACGTAGCATGAGCACCTATAAGATCATGACTCGTCTCATGCTCAAGTTCGACCTGAAAGACTGGTCCACTATCGTTTTCACGTTCATTTTCCCTGTCGCATTACTGATTGTGCTTAACAACAGTCTCGACGGGACCGTTCCAGGTGTATCTCTTACTGGGCCCATTACCGCAAATGTGATTGCTTTTGGATCAGCATTTGTTGGGATCTATGCCGGCGCCACCCACCTAGCGTTGTGGCGTGAGAACGGAATGCTTAATGTTCTACGAAACTTCCCACTCAGCGCTAACACAATCCTTCGAGCCCAAGTAACTACAGGGACTATCTTTCTGGTTGCTCAAGCACTCGTTCTATTCGTGGTTGGGCTAATACTAGGGATGAGCCCAAGCAGGACTGCTGGGCTTGCACTAATCCCCACCATTCTTGGCTATGGCCTGTTCTTCTTCTTGGGAGTACTGCTAGCTATAGCCATTCCTTCTATGGCTGGTGTTTCCATGGCGGCCACCATCTTGATTATTCCAATGGGGTTTATTGGTGGCGCAATGATGCCAATCGAGACACTTCCACAGTGGGTACAGACAATCGCCCCCTTCACTCCCCTATTCCACATGCGTGAAGCCATAGCCATGCTGCTAATTCACCTAGGCACCTGGACAGATATGGCGATTGGCCTAGCCTATCTTGTGGGCATAGGTGGACTAATCGGGTTTGCAGCAGAAAAACTGATGCAATTCAAATAACGCATCTACGGGGTTAACGCATTACACGGAAGCCGGCGATAGCGGCTGCGACTTGGCGGGACGCTTAACTGTTAACGCAGCCAAAATAAGCAGGCCACCACCAACGCAGCCAAGGCCAGACAGTGAGCCGAGTACAAGATCTGAAGTTCTAACCAGGCTCACCGTATAGGCAACTACCCCACACACAGTTGCGACCACAAAAAGTGACCACACCTGCGGGTTTAGCTTGGAAGCGCGATCTACATGAACAAGTTGCAGCCAGGCCAGCGCAGATAGTGCAAGGTGGACGTACCAACCAACTTGCATACTCAATGAGCTGAACCCCACCACTAGCCACATCGCCGCAACAGCCAGGCCTAGCAGACTAACTACAATAACCGCACGGTCTAGCTGCTTCTTGTTCTGCGCCACGCCACTCATCTTCGTTGCCTATCGCCTTAGATATGTTGAATCAGACTAATGCCACAATCTAGCTTTAAGCCATGCTTGTCAGCAAGTCTGGGCAAACGCATCAATAGCGTGCCAGAAGGAATGTCACATGCTATAGTTTCACTGTGGCGGACAACACATTAAGTTGTTGATTTAACGGTGGTTGTGTGCCACTTGCGCCTGCACAGCTGTGTAATTTAAGCGAGTTGAAATTAATGGATGCTGTAATTAACGCCCACGGGTTACAAGTGGCTTATGGCAAGCACGTAGCCCTGAACCTGGAAGACTTTCGCATAGACTCCCAAGCTGGAGTGATTGGCCTCTTTGGTCCAAATGGCGCAGGAAAAACCACCTTACTGCGCACCCTTGTTGGTGACATCGCTAAATTTAAAGGGAACCTGCAGGCCCCTAACCGCACGGACATAAGCTACCTGCCCGACGAGCCTTTCCTATACCCCTGGCTTAGCGTTGGCCAATGCGTAGAGCTGTTCCGCAATCGCCACAGCGATTTCCGTGTAGACGTTTTTGAAGAATTCCTTGCCGGAGCCGCTTTTTCCGCCTCAAACAAGGTCCGTAGCCTCTCCAAAGGCATGAGTGAACGCCTACACCTGGCCCTAATCATGTCCCGGGCCCCCAAACTTTACGTGCTGGATGAGCCCTTGGCCGGCGTCGACCCCCTAGCACGCGACTACCTACTTGAGCTTATCCGCACCCTACGCAGCCCCGAGGCACCCCTACTACTAAGCACCCACCTAATTAACGGTGTTGACTACATTTTTAACGAAATCGTACTGATATCAGACGGGCGACTACTAACCCACGACAGCGCAGACAACCTGCGCGCACTTGGTGATGGAGATTTAGAGCTAGCCTATAAAAGGAGCGTGTCTGGCCGATGAACGCAACCAGCGACAATCGACTATTTGCCGTCAAATATGGGCGCACAATGGTGCCCCTGATCGCCATGATCCTGGTGCTATCCGTTGTACGCCTGGGCTCCAACCAGCTAGTAGTTCAACAGGTATACGGCATTGGCGTCATGCTGATTGAGGTTGCATTAACCCTATACGCACTAGATACCAGCCTGCGCCTGACCGGGCTTTGCGATGATCGCCTACTGCTGCTTTCCCCGCTATCAAGGTGGCAGCTAGCTGTGCGAAGCACCTGCGTGCTGTCGACGTATCTCCTGCTGGGCTACATTGCCACCCTTCTACCGCTGTTAAATTCCCAATCAGTAAATCTGACTTTGCAGCTGGCTAACCTGCTTGGTTACGGGGTATCAGTATTTACCGGCTTGGGTTTAATGCTGCTTATAACCTATGCAGTTAAAAGCATTCGTGAGCGTTTCCAGTTCATATTATCTACCTGGGCACTGTTTTCAGTTACCACAGTCCTGGCTGTAGCCCTTTGCGTGCACGCCCTTAACTCTGCTGTTCCCAGCGCAAACTGGCTTCTAGGGGTCAGCTCCGCCGAGAACACGGTCAACCTCTATGCCGCAAACCTGCCAGTTACCGCAGTTGGCTTAGGCACCCACACCCCAACAGTCTTCCTATTTATCCTCGCCAATTTGATCCTAGGCGCAGTTTTTTGGGCTGGCGCACTAGCCTTGGCACGGCGCAAGCACAACTTCATACGCCTATAGCCACTCCCTCGAACCAAAAACACAATATAGTGGCAGAGATTACATACCTTAGATATAATATATTTACAGCTCAGATGTACGGCTGATGACGGTATTAGGGCAGGTAATCATCAATGACAGCTAAGAGAAAAGTTGCCTCGGTTCTTAATGCAGTAAAGACCTACGACGGCCTTAACGTTGTTGACGACGTGTCGTTTAACCTTTTTGCAGGACAGACGACTGTACTTGTTGGACCTAATGGTTCCGGCAAGACCACTATGTTGGAAATGCTTGTTGGTTTGCGCTCAATGAGCAAAGGCTCGGCAACCATAGCTGACATTCCGGTTGTGCCAGGCGGAGAACATAAGTTTTACACCGGCGTTCAACTTCAAAGTTCAGGCATACCTTCACATATCAAAACAAAAGAAGTTATCCGCTCTGTTGAATGCCTTTATGCCGACCCCGCAGACTGGAAAGCTATGGCAACCGCCCTTGGTGTCGACACTTATCTTGACGCGATGGTTGATAACTTGTCTGGTGGTCAGCGACGCCGCCTAGACATTCTGTGCGCAGCAATAGGCCGCCCTTCTCTCCTGGTTCTAGATGAACCCACCTCCGGGATTGATCCAGAAGGACGCGCTATCGTATGGGATTTCGTGCGCTCACTCGCTAGTGAGGGCTGCGCCATTATTACCTCCACACACGACATGTCAGAAGCTGAGGCGTTCGCAGATCATCTGCTCGTAATGGCAAAAGGAAAGATCCGCATCGAAGGTAGCGTCGACGACGTTCTTTCCAGTCTTGGCGGAAACCGGCGTTTACGCGTCGCTCGGCCAACTGAGCACATTATCGAACTGTTTGAAGAATCTGGTTTACGTCACGGTCGTACCGGAAAGGCAATCGTTGCAATAGGCAGCGCCGAGGATACCACTAAGTTAGCTGCACAAATTGATGAGCAGAATAGTGCGGTTGACATCCTCACCGGACCAGTTCGCCTTGAAGACGTATTTGCAGTCATAACCGGCATAGATGTGAAGCAAGGAGCTGAAGATAAATGAAGCATCATGCAAAAGGAGGTTCTCGCTCGAAAATTATCTGGGTATGGTACCGGCAAGAATTACTTCTTCTATTAAGAGAACCTGTTGCCGTATTCTTCTCCTTAGCTTTCCCACTGATCATATACATTTTCATTGGTATCCCTTACGCTGAACAAATTATCCCCGATACCAAAGTAAAATTTATTGACATGATGTTCCCAACTCTTGTTGGAACAGTTGCCGCTAACCTCCTCCTTATGGGGCTTCCAATCTACCTAGCTGAACTTCGTTCACGGCAGGTAGATAAACGATATCGAGCTCTGCCTTTGTCTGGCACAAATTTTGGAATTGCCGTTATCTTAGCGATGCTGACACTCACTATTGCGGCGTCAAGCCTAATAGTCGGGATTGTCGCTTTTCAACATGGACTTCGCCCGGAGGTAACTTCACCGCTATTTGTCTTACTAAACATTGGACTTGTCGTTTTTCTTTGCGCTGTTGGATTTTTCCTTGGAACACTACCTTTGGGCGCTCGCACGATCAACGCCCTCACTGCCGCAGTCTTTTTCATCTTATTTTTTGGCTCAGGCGCCGCAGCCCCAATAGATACGCTACCTGCAATAATCAAGAAAATTCTTGAGTGGAATCCCCTAAAAATTTGGTTTGATGCGCTTGTAGCCGTCTACACTGACTCGCCATTCCCCGCCGGCGGGATATGGAAGATCGCCCTAACACTTATCTTTGCAGCATTTCTTGCTGCGATAGGACTGACTAGTTGGCGCAAAACTGAATAACAGTTTGATACTTGGTGAACGTGGTCTTGCCTTGGCTGTAAAGCCAAGGCAAGACCACAGGTAAGTAACTAAAAGTATTTGTTACTTCCTAACGTCCCACTTGAAAGTACGCACTGCCACTACAAACAAAGCCACAGTAACAGCAATAACTACCGCAAATGCTAACAGTGGGTTACTAGTGCGTTGTAGCGGGCTATCAGCCGCCCAGAAGATCAGGTCAGCGAAAAGACTGGTAGGTATCTTGCTGAGAACAGCTGTCAGTGAGTCTGGCAGGATTGCGAACGGTATGGCAGCCCCACTAAGGAACAGTGCAAGAAGCTGGATAAGTGTAGAAAGATTGGCCGCTAACTGCCCTGACGAAACCGCCCCACCGATTAGATACCCAATAGTGAAGAAAAGCGCTAAACCAATAAGCGACACCGCAAAAACTAAAACACCATTCGATGCTGTCACTAGATCCAACCCAATAGCGATTGCAATAATGATCGCTATCTGGATGATCCCCATAATGAAACGCACAGCTAGGTGAGTTAATAAAAAGTCTGTGCGCGACAGTGGGGTTGTGCCCAGCACGCGCAGCGCCCCGGCTTCTCTAAGTTCTGCTAGCGGTCCGGCTGTTACCTGAAGCCCGATACCAGTGACTGCCAGGAAAATTGCCATAGGCATAACAATCGGCCCAAAATCTGGGCCACCCGGTTTCCCGGCCATAATGTAGGTCATCCCTAAAAACATTCCTGACATGAAGAAAGGGAACACTGCCACAAACACGAAATATGACACATTTCGCACTAGCTCACGAGTTTGTAGTTTAAGTAAATCTTGTGTGTAGTGTCCACGCATTACTACTGCCCTGCCTTAGTAGTCGCTTGCTTTTCAAACTCATGGCCAACCAAGTTTTTGAACACATCATTCAAACTTGGCTCTTTTATAGTTAAATTGGTGAAACTACCTATTTGCGCAAGTCTCTTGAGTACTTCATCGACACTCTTGGTGCGGATCAAGACGTTCTCACCTTGGATAACAACCTCTCCCAAGGCTTTCAACTGGTCTTTAACAGCACTATCAGCGCCGTTAATCTGGCAACTAACCACAGAGCCCTGAGTATGACTACGAATAAGCCGCTGGGGACTTCCCTGGGCTACCACCTTGCCACCATTAACCACACCTACGTCATCGCACAGAGCAGTAGCTTCTTCTAAATTGTGTGTAGACAGCACTATGGTCATACCCTGCGAGGATAGTTGCCTTAAAACATCCCAAAGTTTTTCGCGTGCAATAACGTCAAGGCCTGTCGAAGGTTCATCTAGGAACACCACCTTGGGTTTACCAACCAGAGCCAGGCCAACATTTAGCCGTTGATGCTGACCACCTGATAGCTTAGATACTTTTCGAGATAGCAAATCTTCTAGGCCAAGCCAGTGGACAACATCGTTAACTGGGTATGAATCTGGGTAGAGGCTTCCCCAAAAACTCAGGATTTCTTCTACTTTTTGATGGGGGAAGATTTTTACTTCCTGGGGCTGCACCCCTACATGGGAACGCACCCAGGCGTTATCACTGAGCGGATCTTTACCAAAAATACTAACCGTCCCAGAATCTGCTCTGCGCAGGCCCACAGCTATCTCAATCGCCGTCGTTTTGCCGGCCCCGTTAGGGCCAAGCAGCCCAAAAATCTCTCCCTGAGTAACGCTCAGAGTCAGCTTATCCAGCGCCTGCACTGGCCCGGCAGGAGTGTCGTACCGTTTTGACAGCTGACGCAACTCAACCACATTCGTCATCGATATAGCCCCCAATCAGAGTGGAAATATGCAGTTGTTATGTGTCTTGTCCACACTTGCCTCAAACCGCAAGACTTCCGTATCTCGCAGTTGATTACAGCACTGGATAACAACTTCAATTACATTTAAACCCAAGAAGACATGTAACGGAAGTCTCAAACAGGCATGTTGCCAGGCCAGCTGAAAAACTATCGCTTAAGCCAGCGCCGTCGTCGTAAATAGCGCCACCACATAGGCCGGACCAACCCCGAAAACCGGCAGATGTGCCTGCTCACCCCACGTTTCCATGCACCCTATTATCCCACTTCAGGGGCAGTTTGAAGGGGTTAATAACGATTTTAAAGCGGGCTGTTTTAGGCGGGTTTTAAAGCGGGCTGTTCGAAAGCTGATTTTAGGGCAGATTTTGGGCAGGTTTTAGCGACGCCGCAGCACCCCGATACGCTCGGTAAGGGAACGCTGCTCACCCACCACCGGCAATTGCCACACACGCCAATAAGCCAGCAAACAGAAACCTGCCCCCACACACATTGAAAACAGCATCGCCAACACCGGATTCAAATCAACAAAGCGCACCAATGAAGCCTGCGTAAAAGCCGCCGCAAGCGCCGGCAGAGCGTAAAGCCGGTTGCCGCCAAACACTGCCGGGGTGCGGCCCACACTAATGTCGCGAATCATGGAGCCGCCTACCGCCGTCATGCAGCCTAAAAGCAGGGCAGGGATGAAACCTAGGTGATTTTCTAGGGCTTTGGCGGCGCCGGTGGCGGACCAGATACCTAGCACAATAGCGTCAGCAACCACCAGGAAACGGTGGGACCATTTGCCTTCAAATTTGAAGAACCAGGCGATGGCGGCCCCCAGGCAGGCCATCCAAATGTAGTAGGGGTCGGTCAGGGCGAAGGGCGGGCCGTTTTGAATCATCAGGTCGCGCAGAATACCGCCTGCGGTGGCCGTCATTAGTGCCAGCACCACGAAACCTACTATGTCGAAGTTTTTTTGGCGGGCAATTAGCCCTCCCAGGATCCCGTTTAGGATCACCCCGGATAGGTCGATGAACCGGAAAACGGCAGGTAGGGCGTTGGGTTCAAGTAGTTCGTGCATCGTCTTCAGGCTACCGTTTAACTGACAGAGGTGCCGAAAGCCAGGCCCAGCAGGTAGGTTACTGCGGCGGCCCCATAGCCGATAGCTAGCTGCCGCATGGCGCTGGGTAGGGGGGCTTTGCCTGATAGTACGCCGACGGCGCCACCGGTCAGGCACAACGCGGCACCTACCAGCAGGGCTGAGGCGACCACGGCAACCATTCCGCTGAGCCCAACCAGGTAGGGCAGGCAGGGAATGACAGCGCCGATTGAGAAGAGTGCGAATGAGGATAGTGCTGCCCGCTTAGCGGTGCCGATTTCCTCATAATTGGGGGTTTCATCACCGATGTGGGAGATTTGACGGGCGCTGCGTGGGTCAATGTTCGCGGCGCTGAGTACTAGTTTGGCGTGTTCAACAGCTTCATGTTCATCCTCGCCTCGGGCGCGATACACCAGGGCCAGCTCATTGGCGTTGACGTCTAGCGCGGGCACAACCTCCCCCGCGCCAGGGTCTGGAGTGGAGGCTTCAAGTAGCTCGATTTGGGAGCGCACCGAGATGAACTCACCTGCCGCCATGCTTAAAGCCCCTGCTAGCAGGCCGGTTAGACCGGTTAGCAGGATCGCGTGGGTGCTGATGCCGGTGGCGCCCACGCCTAGCACTAGGGACAGGTTGGATACTAGGCCGTCGTTAACGCCGAAAATAGCCGGGCGTAGCGTGCCTGAGAGGCGTTGGCGGTGGCGGGCGGCCAGGGAACGCACAACTTCGGAGTGGATGCGTTCGTCTGCGGCCATGGCGCTGGAGGCGTCGGCGTCGATCTCATAGTCGTTGCGTTGCTCAGAGCGTTGAGCTAGAGCCAGCACGAACACTGAGCCAAATAGTCGCGCCAGTAGGGGCATGATGGCGCCGCGTAGGGTTTGCCTGGGGGCTGGGTGGGCGTGGGGGCCTAGCAGCTCATACCAGTAGCGTTCGTGGCGGGCTTCGGCTTCCGCTAGGCCTAGGAGAATTTCGCGTTCTTCGCCTTCGCGGCGCATGGCTAGGTCCCGGTAGACTTTCCCTTCTGCGCGTTCTTCAGCTAGGTGGCGGCGCCAGTGTTTAATTTGGGTTCGCGACGGCGCAGCGCCAGCTTCAGGGGTTTGGGGTGCGGAACTCATTGGTTCAATGTTTCATTTTTTTAGCGTCATTGCAACGTTTGGTTACCCGAAATTAGCCTGGCTTGTCAGTGCCAAGCTTGTCAGTGTCAAGGGAGCTGACAGCTTGAGCAGAAACCTGGTTTTGGATGTTTTGGGCCCGGTAATTATTGGCGTAAAGCATCTGCTGGTGACACACCTGCGGCGCGGCGCACTGCCAGTAAACAACCCACCAAGCCAACCACCATGCCGCCAATGATTCCTACTGGTAAAAGCCGCAGGTCAAGCACTGGCTGCCAGTGGCGCACTAGCACTGTGGAGATAATGACTACCACTGCTGTAAAGGTGCCGATAACTCCGCCTATTAAGCCAACTATCGCCGATTCAGCAGTGACTAATGCGGCGATTTGCCAGCGCCTGGCCCCCATTGCCCGGCGTAAACCGAACTCGCCAGAACGCCGCGATACCGCCGTCGCCGTGGAGTTAGTGAGCATTAGCACGGCAGCTAATAATGAGACGGCGGTTAATGTCACCAGCATTGTGCGCACATTAGATTCCACGCTTTGACGCATGGTTTTAGGGTCTTCAGGCGCATCCACGTGGGCATTTTCGCCGGTGTAAGGATCTAGGGCGATGGGTGCTTGCTGCGCCACCAGCTGGGCGGCGCCGGGGCGCGTACGTATTTCGGCGGTGACGGCGTTGGTTGCCCCCACAGCAACGGCGTCTGTTTCACGCATCACCACGGCGTTCATGATGCTGGCGTCTAAACCTGAGTCGCTTATAACTCCCACCACTACGTAGGCTTTATTGGCGATCCACACTACTGGGCTTGCGTCAACTGGGCCTAACTCTAGGTTATTTGCGATACCGCGGCCTACTAGCACCTGGCCTGGGCCAAGTTTTATGCCACTGGTTTTGGCGGATTCTTTGCCTTCAATTTCCAGCCCTGGCACATTCGGATCGGTTGCCCCTAATACATCAAAGTTTTGGCCTTTAGTGTCGCTAGTTAGTGAAATGTTTTGATTGCCGTGGTTTGAGTAGATTTGTGCACGTTCCACTCCGGGAATACGTTTCAAGCGCATTAGTGTAGTGGTGCTGGCTTGTTTAACGCTTCCATCTTTAGTTATTTGTTTAGGTTCTGGCACTGAGACGGCTACACGCTGGTTGCGGGCCGCATCAAATAGCTGCGACACCTGGGCGCGGGCAGCTTCAGAAATACCTACCGTGGCTAACGCTAACGCTACCGCCAGTAATACGCCGGCAATTAGCGCGCCACTGGCAGCTGGTTTAGCGGTAATTGTGCGCCCTGCATCCGCAAGTATGGCTCTTAGGCTAGTTTTTTTGCTGCTGGTTTTAGGTTTTTTACCTTGCGCCGCGTGGGTGGTTTTAGCTGGTTTTAGAGGCTTTGAACTTTCACTCTCGGGAACGGTGACGACGCCGTCGTGCACTTCGATGCGGGTTTTAGCGTGGGCTGCAACTTTTGGATCATGAGTGACAACTATGACGGTAGTGCCATTCTGGTTGAGTTTATCTAGTACACGCATCACTGAACGCGAATTGGCTGAGTCGAGGTTACCGGTGGGTTCATCAGCAACTAGCACCGGGTTAGCAGCTACGATAGCCCTGGCTATTGCTACTCTTTGTCTTTCACCACCAGAAAGCTGCACCGCTTTGGCGTGTTGCTTATGTGTGAGCCCCACAAAGTTTAGGGCTTGTTCAATACGCTGCGTATCCGTGATTTGCGCGGTTCCCTCACCAGAGCCAGCCGTATCTCCGCTGTACATCAAGCCTAAAGCCACGTTTTCAGTTACAGTTCGCTCATCAATTAAGTGAAATGCTTGAAAAACAAAAGAGAATGTGTGAGCCCGTAATGCTGCTAGTTGGGAATCATTTAACTTGGTTGCGTCTAGATCATCAATAAAGTATTTGCCTTTAGTGGGAGGGTCAAGTAACGCTAGAACATTCAGCAAGGTTGATTTACCAGCCCCAGAAGGGCCGGTTATAGACACAAAATCACCCTGCTCAATCAGCAGTGAGGCGGTTTTTAGTGCTTTAACCTCACCAGGAGCACCCGGATTATAGGTTTTAGAAACCTGCGATAATTCTAGTATCGTCATTTGCGATCCACTCGCACACTATCGCCAACTTTAAGCTGGTCAGATTTAATGGCGCATTGCCCAGATACGCACCCAAGCTGCTCTACTTTAACCATAACAAAACCGGACGCCTGGCGTTTGAGCACATTTGCGTTACCATTAGCATCTAGCGCCATTGCGCGTTGAGGAATCAGTAAAGCATTTTTGATTGGTGCTTGTCGATCTACAGTTAACACCACTGATTTACCGCGCGCATCGCTTGAAAGTTTTCCCTTTTTAACGCTAAAGGTTAGTGCATAAGTGGTTGCTTCAGCTTGGCTTTTTTCGTCTTTCTTAGGTGCAGCAGTTTTGAGAGTTAAGTTTAGCTGCTGAGAGCCATAAACCGCGCTAGCCACGCTGCCAGTTTTCAATACCGAGCCCACACCTGCTGGAACTTCGGCGGTTACAGAAAATTCGCCTGTAGATAGGCCTAGCTGGGAGGGTTTGTCTCCATTTAAACTATCACCAACTTTAGGTAGTGAGGTAACAACAGCTGGAAGCTGCGCAATAAACAGCATCTCAGTTTTTGCTATAACTACCTTCTTTTTGGCTTGCTGCGGTTTTTCGGATGCACCTGTCTCGCTTGAGTTTCCGCCGCCTTGATTAGCACCCGCGTTGTCTGACTCGTTTTGATGAGTATCGGTAGTAGCTAATTCGTCTTTGGTTTGCCCGTATAGATGTTTTAGTGTAGCGATTGTGTCAGCGTCTAGGGTTCCAGTTATTGCTAGCTGGTAGCCGGATGCAACCAGGGCGCGTTGCAGCTGTGACACATCCGCGCCAGAATCACCTTCATACAAATCACGGTAGGCGGGAAAACTACCCTGATAGGCAATCAGAGGGCGATCGTTAATCCAGGCCACCACCTGCGTGTTTTCAAGTTGCTGACCGGCTTTTACGTTTACAGCGGTAACAACCGAATCTGAGCTAGTAGCAGGCAAGTTAACGGCTGAATCCTGCGCCCCGGTAATAACACCTGTGGCAGTGATTTGATCTGTCAGGTCTCCTTGCTCAACCTCCACAGTTACAGGAGCTGAAGTTGGAGGTGCAGCGGCGGCTGCGCGCTGCGCTGGCGATTGGGTGTAGCTTGCCAGCAGCCAGCCTGCACCCACTAGCGCCACCGCCATAAACACAACTAAAACTACAAGTAACCAGCGTTTAACTTGGGATCGTTTAGCGCTCACAACTACCCCCTTTGACCACAAATAATTACGAGTATTTCTTCACAATCTCGCGACAAGTTGCTTCGACCTGCTTGATTTGTCCCAGCCGAGCGGATAATTCTTTCTGATTCTTTTTGACATAAGCATCAGCGCTGTTCCAATCAGCATCGTAGTATGCCTGCTGCCAGCCAGAGCTGATCCGGCACTTTGCATCTGCAACCGCGATTTTTCGCTCATACTCTGACACGGTTCCGGGTGACGCCGCGATAGCAGATTGTGGCGCATCAGCACCTGGATTTAAGCCAATTTTCTGACTAAGCTGCGGCCCTGGCATTAACATTGGATTATCAGGTAGATCACTAAGGCCCAGTGGTTTCATGCATTGCTTCCAAGTGGCAGCAAGTTTTTTAACTTTAGGATCTTCAAGCCCCTGCTCAGCGCCGCCAATTGATACCAAAAGAGCATTTCCAGTCTCAGATTTTTCCTCATAAGTCTTCAATACTGGATACTGATCCATTAGTTTATTAAAACATGAATTTTTAGCGTCCTGGTAACCGGGATCAGTTTTAGATTTTTCAATAGTGTCATGGCTATATTGGTAGACATTCCAGCCAGGAACAATACCCATGTGGTAGCCAACTTCGCTTGCAATCTTCTCATCAAATAGACGCCTACCAGCACTATTTACGTATCGCTCGGCCTGCCCTTCTGGCGGTTCTGGCCTTCCTTGATAAGTGTATCCTTTGGACTTCATGCAATACCTAAAATAGGCGGTTCGAGCACGCGAAATTAGAATCGTGTCAGCTTCTCTATATGGATCTGTGGGAAGCCGCCATTTAGACATGTCGTAACGCGTTAAACCGTCAGCAGAAACTTTAGCGCCCTTATCATTAGGAGCAGTCGGCGAAGCTTTTTCGCCACTCCCGCACGAGGCTAAACCGCAAACTAATATTAGAGCTGCAATGATCCTCAGATACTTCATTTCATCTTCCTTGATTAAAGTTCATCGCATATAGGGAACCCAGTTAAGGGCGTTGCTCACGTTAATGAGCGGATAGGCCTGGCAAGGCTAGGTCTGGGAACATGCAGTGGATAAGCGCTGCATCACTCGTCATTGGAGTAAATACAGCGTACCGCCGCCCCCTCCAAGCCGGCAACTAGTTTTGCAATATTTAATCGACAATTTACATTTATAGCTACAATTAATTAGTTCACTAGGCTGTGCTTATCTTACGCGGTGAGCTGGTTCCACAGATGGGCCAAAGTGCGAGACAATGCAGGGGTAATGAACGAACACTCCAGTCAGCCCAGCCAACCAGACGCAACTAACTTAGCCGCAGCGCCCCGCCGTCGTCCTGCCCGCCACCAGCGCAATCACGGACGGCGTCAGCACAAAAACCAGGTAGCGCCACGCCCTTTCACCCCCACGCAGCTAAGCCAGCGCGCAGCTTCCGTGCCCGCCATCACCTATCCGGCGCAGCTTCCAGTCTCAGCCCGCCAGGAAGAGATAGCGGCCGCGATTTTGGCTAACCAGGTGGTTATAGTCGCAGGTGAAACCGGCTCCGGTAAAACCACCCAGATCCCTAAAATCTGTTTAGATTTAGGTCGCGGCGTCAACGCCATGATTGGACACACCCAGCCCAGGCGTATCGCAGCGCGCTCAGTAGCTGAACGCATTGCCCAAGAGCTGGGCACTAAAGTTTCTAAAGAATCAATAGTCGGTTATCAGGTTCGTTTCACTGATGAAGTTAGTGAACATACCCTTATCAAATTAATGACCGACGGTATTTTGCTGGCCGAAATTCAAAACGACCCACTATTGCGCCGCTATGACACTCTAATCATTGATGAGGCGCACGAACGCAGCCTAAATATTGACTTTATTTTGGGTTATTTAGCGCGGCTACTGCCCCAACGCCCAGATTTGAAAGTCATTATCACCTCGGCCACCATCGACTCTGAACGTTTCGCCGCCCACTTTGGGGTTGAAGGCCGCCCCGCCCCAATTATTGAGGTCTCTGGGCGCACCTATCCGGTAGAAATCCGCTACCGCCCCCTTGACGGCGTCGACCCAGACCCAACTACCAGCCAAACAAACTCAGCAGCTGCCAGCGCAAGCACCGACGAGCCGCGCGACCAGGTCACGGGCATCCTCGACGCCGTCGACGAACTAATGGCCCTAGGCCCCGGCGACATTTTGGTGTTCCTGGCGGGAGAACGCGACATTCGCGATACCGAAGCCGCACTTATCGACCACCTAGGCCCACGCTACGCCGCCAACGAGTCCAGCGCCCGCCTGCCCGGCAGCGTTGAAGTCATCCCCCTATATTCGCGTCTAAGCGCCGCCGCCCAGCATCGCGTATTTGAAAAACACCGCCTGCGGCGCATCGTTCTAGCCACTAACGTGGCTGAAACTTCGCTAACCGTGCCCTCCATCAGGTACGTGATCGACCCGGGCGTGGCGCGTATTTCGCGTTATTCCAACAAAACCAAGGTGCAGCGCCTACCCATTGAACCCATCAGCCAAGCCAGCGCCAACCAGCGTAGCGGCCGCTGCGGGCGCGTGGCCGACGGCGTGGCAATCCGTCTGTACTCACAAACCGATTTTGAGGGGCGCGAGCCATACACGGAACCCGAAATTCTACGCACCTCTCTGGCCAGCGTAATTTTGCAGATGGCAGCGCTGCGCCTAGGTAATGTGGCAGATTTTCCCTTCATTGACCCGCCAGACCGGCGCGCTATTGCCGACGGCGTGGCGCTACTAACCGAAATCGGCGCTATCAGCGCAAACTCTAAATCCATGCACGAGCCGCGCCTGACCGCGATCGGCCACCAACTGGCACGCCTACCCATCGACCCGCGCCTGGGGCGCATGTTACTAGAAGCCAATAAACGCGGCTGCGCCAGCGAAGTGATGGTGATTGTCTCCGCGCTTTCAATCCAAGACGTGCGTGAACGCCCGCTTGACGCGCAGGAAGCCGCAGACGCCATGCATCGGCGTTTAGCGGATCCCACCAGTGATTTTCTCACCTACCTCAACTTCTGGCGCTACCTGCGCACCCAGTCACGTGACCTGTCCGGCTCTGCATTTAGGCGCATGTGCCGCCACGAATACCTGCACTACCTGCGTATTCGTGAATGGCGCGACGTCTACAATCAGCTGGCCCAGTTGGCGCGGCCGCTAGGCATTAACGCCCAAAACATTGAGCTACCCACCCGTGCCTCCATTCGCGCCGCTAGTGACCGTCTAGTTCCCGGCTCCCACGCGGCCGGCATGGCTAATGCGGACGTAGCCGACGCCGTCGTGGCCCTGGGGCAAAGCGCAGACACCCCCGACGCCGACGCGATCCACCAATCCCTGCTGGTGGGGCTGCTTTCCAACCTGGGTAACTATGATGAGCGCCGGCGCGAATATGCCGGGGCGCGCGCCACCCACTTCACTATTTGGCCTGGTAGCGGGCTGCGCCGCAAACAGTACGACTGGGTAATGGCCGCTGAGCTGGTGGAAACCAGTCGCTTATTTGCCCGCACCGTGGCCCGCATCCAGCCTCAATGGGTGGAGCAGGCCGCTAAACACCTGGTCAAGGTCACTTACGGTGAGCCTTACTGGTCCACCAAGAAGGGCGCGGCCATGGTACATCAGCGGGTGCTGCTTTACGGGCTGACTTTGGTAGCTGACCGCCCGGTCACGCTAGCCAGTGTGGGTACCGACGCCGCCCGGCAGGCTGCGCGGGAAATGTTCATTCGCTCCGGGCTGGTGGAAGGGGGCTGGCACGCCCGCCACGCTTTTGTTGAGCGCAACCGTGAGCTGCTTGAAGACACTGCCGAGGTGGAGCGTCGTCAACGCACCCACGGTATTTTGGCTGATGACCAGGCTCTTTTTGACTTCTACGATGAGCGCCTGCCGGAGAAAATCACCAGCGCGGCAGCTTTCGACAACTGGTGGAAGCATCAGCGTCAAGACACCCCCAAGCTGCTGGATTTCACCCGTGAACTGCTGCTTCCCGAAGGTGACAACCTTGACGGCTACCCCGACACTTGGCATCAGGGTGACCTGACCTTGGCGCTTACGTACGTTTTTGAGCCGGGCAGGCTCGACGACGGCGTCAGCGTACAGGTGCCCATTGAGGTGCTCACTCGCCTGCGCCCAGAGGGATTTGATTGGCTTGTGCCCGGGATGCGCCCACAGCTGTGTGTGGCCACTATCCGCGCCTTGCCTAAGCGGGTGCGTCGCCAGCTGGTTCCGGCTCCCGACACCGGCGCACGCATTTGGGAGCTGATCTGCCAGCTTTACCCGCAGGCTGCGGGAGAGGCTAGCGACGACGCCGCGACAGCAAGCCAGCCCGGCGGCAAGGTTAGCGACGGCGGCGCGGTCGGCACCCCCGGCGGCGTCGAACCGATCCCGGTGAGTTTCCAGCAGGCCTTCACCCAGGCCGCACAGCAGCTACGCCAGGTAGAAATTACCGACGAGGACTGGGACCAGGCGCAAGAAAACCTGCCGGAACACCTGCGCATGGGCTTTAGCGTGCTGGACGCGCGCGGCAACAAGCTAGGGCGCGGGCGCAACCTGATCGTTTTGCAGCGGCAGCTGGCCAAACAAAGCGAGGCGGCGGTGCGCTCGGCGGTACGTGGCGCCCTGGCGGCGGCCATGGATGAGGCCCGGTCCAAGAAATCGGCGAAATCTAAGCGTGCAAACGGAGCCCACGAGAGCCATAACGGGGTCCATGGGGCCGCCGGCGCAAACGGGAGCGTAGGTGCCCATAACGGAGCCCGCGCCAATAATTCTGCCGCAAATAGTTTTGCAACTATTACTTCACAGTCATTAACTAGCCCATTAAAGGAGCAAACTAATTTAGTTGATTGGCCTGAAGTTCCCCAAGGCATAATTCCGCGACAAATAGAATCTGCCGGGCGGGCGGGGCTATTAGTTCGCGGTTACCCCACTTTAGTTGCACAACCAACCTCTAAAGCATTTAAAGCTGATTTAAAGATATTAGCTGATGTTAATTCTCAACTAGCTCAGCACGCTGAGGGAGTTTTAGCATTGGCCTTGGCCCGCACCCCGCTCGAAACAGCGCGGGTAACCAGCCGTTGGAACGCTAAACGCTCTCTATTCATGGCGTCTGCACCCTATAAATCCACTGACACCCTGGTGGCTGATTTATGCTTGGCTGCCGGGCGTCTGCTGGCCCAGCAGTGGGGCCGCGAAACCAGCCATAACCTGGCTGAGCTGCGTGATCGTGAAGATTTTGAGCTCTTTGTGACTTGGCTGCGCGACCGTCTGGAAGACCAGGTGGAAACTATTGCCGCCCATGTGGAGGCCGCTTTGGAGGCTAAGGGGCAGTTGGATAAGGCAGTGGGGCGTAATACTTCGCTGGCTTTGCTCGACACTTTGCAGGAAATTCGCGAGCAGGCCGCTGCCCTGATTGCGCCACGCTTTATTGCCGACGCCGATCCGGCACAGCTGGCCCACTATGGGCGCTACCTTAAGTCTTTGGCTTATCGCTTGGAGAAGGCGGCGGCCTCGCCCAGCCAGGATGCAGCTTTGGCCTACCAGGTACGTGAGATTGAGGGGCAGGTGAGCGACGCCGTCGAGCACGCTAAGGGACTGCCGGTCAATCCCGCCCGCGCGGCGGTGCTGCGCCAGGCCCAAAATATGGTGTGGGAGCTGCGCGTGAGCCTGTTTGCCCAGCAGTTGGGGACGGCGCACAAAGTTTCGGCCAAGCGCATCAGCAGGCTGCTAGCCTCTGCCCCGGCGCTCTAGACACTGTCTACCTCCAGGACAGCCCTCTAGATGGGCCCTGCCTCTACACAGGCCAGCCCTCTAGGTGGGTTGGCCCGAGCTGACTGGGCGCCGCGCTGCCTTTTTCGGCACTGTCGGTACCTTTCTGGGCACTGTCGGTACCTTTCTGGGCGTCATCGGTACCTTTTTGGGCGCCGTCGGTACCTTTTTCGGCACTGTCGCTGCCTTTTTGGGCGCCGTCAGCTCCTTTGCCCACGCCGGCGCGCACAGATACTGACATTTCATCCCTTCCCTATAAAACCCCATGTATTTTTTATAGGGAAGGGATGAAATTGCCTGTAAATGCCTGTAAATGCAACTGGCCCCCGTATTGGCGAAACCCAAAAAAGCCAATCCGGGGGTCAGTTATTCACAAGGAGAGATTATCGAGTGTTCACACCAGCTCAGGCGCCCTTATTCACCTCCACAGCCATAACAGTTGAGGCTCCCACGAAGGCGCCTGCTAACGGCATGGACGCCATCGCCATCGCCGCTGCGAATGCGATGCCCCTTTTCATGAGCTTCATGGTTTCCTCCCTTAAAAGTTTTCCGTGGCCCGCCCGCCGGGGCTTAGCCGGTGGGCGTCACCGAGGCTTAGCCAGCGAGCGCTGCCGAGGCTTACCCCGGGGCTACCTGCCGGCGGCTTAGTGGGCCAGTTGCTTTGCTGATCTGTATCAGCCTTGCTGGTTAAAACTTTAAAAGGGGCTTTTATGGTGGTGGTTAGCGTAACCTATGAATCATCTATGAAAGATAAAGCGTGGCTTGGTTGTAAGAGCGCAAGTAGGGGCCGCCAATCTGGCTTGGCTCCATAGGCACCCCCTTATAGGTCCAACGCAGCAGGTTGGCCAGGGAGAAACTGTTTGCGCACACCCCACAGGCCAGTACGCGACTGGGGCGGCGCATACGTTCAACCTGGTGACCAGCCGGACAGGTGCCCACCCAGTCGCCGGGGACTTTAGGGGCGCGCCTATCTACCAGCCGCTGCGCTGAGCAGCCCAGTTCTAGGGCTTTGCGGCGCCAAACTTCATCGTGACCGTGGCTTGGACCAACCAGGGCATGGGCTACTTCATGCAAAATCGTGTCACGCACGCGAGGCACGTCATAGAGTTGCATTAAGTAACGTGAGAGAGTGATACAGCGGTTTGTGTGGTTGCACTGTCCAGCTCGACGCCGGGCACGATCCCACCCCAGGTTCCAGCCTTGCAAACCGTTGGCGTCCATCAGGTCACGGCCTAAAGCATAAACCTGATCAAGATGCATTCATTGTCCATTTCGTGGAAAAATAACCTTTAGTGTCAGAATCCAAACGTAATCCTAAACCTAAAACGGTGACCTCCGCCGGCAGCGCGACTAGAGACAAGGGCAAGCGTGCCATCTCTAGTGCCAGTGCCGAGCGGTTTATTGCGCGTTACCGGCTGGTCTCAATTTTTGCGTTGCTGACCCTATCTGCTCTAGCTGGGGCACTGATCCTGCCTAAATTCACCGCCCCGGCACAGATTGATGATGGCCCCACCCCGGCCGGCCCGGTTAAGGTAACCCCTGATTACAGTGGGTTTAACGCCGCAAATATCATCTCTGACAATAAGCTTTATGGCGCTCCCAATATGAACGCCGAGGACATCGATAATTTCATCGCCAAAGTCAATGCTGGCTGCGTTAATAGCGCCGATGGCACTACTTGCATCAGCAAGGCCCGCTTTGACACTAAGGGCTTTGACCCCACCACAGCCTGCCCGTTAGGCATGAATCCCGCCAAGAATCTAACTGCTGGTGAGGTTATTTACCGCGTTTCGGTGGCTTGCAACATTAACCCCCGGGTTTTGTTGGTGCTGCTGCAAAAAGAACAGGGGCTACTGACCGCTTCAGGCGAGAAACTGACTGCGTCACGCTATGAATGGGCTGCCGGCTATGGCTGCCCCGATGGCCAGACTTGCGACAGTCGCTACCGTGGCTTTGTCAGCCAGCTCTATCAGGCTGCCGCCCAGCTGCAAAAATACCGCCTTAACCCCTCCAGCTACCGGGTGCAGGCCCGCAAGCCCGTGCGCATCGCCTACAACCCCCAGGCTAGCTGCGGTTCTTCCATTATCACCCCAGCTAACACCGCCACCGCCGCGCTCTATAACTACACCCCCTACCAGCCCAATGAGGCCGCTAAGGATGATGGTGATGACTGTTCCAGCTGGGGTAACTTGAACTTCTACGGTTTTTGGAAGGTCTGGTTCGGCGACCCCCACTAGGTGTCGCTTTGCCGACGACGCCGCCCAGTCTTGGACCACAGGCTGCTTTAGCAGGCTCAAGTACAATTGTTAAATGAGTTATATGCAGATGGCCGCCGAAATCTGGGTGGTGATTGAGTACATCATTAAGATCGGGGCTATGGGGGTGGTGCCTGAAAATCGGCGCCCTGCCTCGTCATCGGCCTGGCTGCTGCTCATCTTGTTCCTGCCCCTGGTGGGCCTACCTATGTATCTACTGCTGGGAAGTGCCCGTATTCAGGGCAAACGCTACCGCCGTCAAAGCGAGCTAACCAGCATTGTCTCCACCCTAAGCGCCAACCTCCCAGACGTGCCTCCAGGTATAAAAGCTGATGAGCGTCTACTGGGGATTGTGCGCATGAACCGGCACCTAACCGGAATGCCCTGTATGCCGGGCACAGTCCAGGGTATCTATGACGACACCCGCAGCTTCATTGCGGCCCTGGTGCAGGCCATTGATGCAGCCCAGCACAGCGTAAATATTGAGTTCTACATCGTTCATGATGATCCCATCACCGAGCCGCTTTTTACGGCCCTAGAGCGAGCCCATAAACGCGGGGTGCGGGTAGCACTGCTGCTAGACCACCTGGGGTCACGTAGATACAAGAGCTGGAAAAAGCTACTGAAGCGGCTAAACTCCGCCGGCTACCACTGGCACCTGATGATGCCCCTAGGTTTTAAGCCTGATCAGCGCGGGCGCCCAGACCTGCGTAACCACCGCAAGCTAGCGGTAATCGACGACGGCGTCGGCTTTATTGGCTCCCACAACCTCATTGACCCCTTCTACGAAACTAACCTGCGCGGCCCTGGACGCGAGTGGAAAGACCTATCCGTGCAGCTAGGCGGGGCTATCGTGGCTGAGCTTGGGGGTGTATTCGCCATGGACTGGTACGCCGAAACCGGCAAAATTTTCGTTGGTGCCCGCTCCCAAGCCGTAAGCGATGAGGATATCTCCCAGGTAGAAACCGCTGGTCTGAGCGCACTTGCTGCAGAGCTGGTTAACACCTCGGCGGCGTGGGAAAAAGACTTGGCCGACGGCGTCGTAAACGCCATGCAGATCGTCCCTTCAGGGCCGGGCTACTCCACTGAACCAAACCTGCGCATGTTCACCTCGCTGATCCACAATGCGCGCCGGCGGGTAACTATCACCAGCCCATATTTTGTGCCCGACGAGTCGCTGCTAGCCGCCATGACTAGCGCAGCTTACCGGGGCGTGGATGTACAGCTGTTTGTGGGGGCCAGCGGAGACAATTTCCTGGTGCGTCACGCCCAACGCTCCTACTATGCGGCGCTACTGGATGCCGGGGTGCGTATCTTCCTCTACCCCTCCCCCACGGTTTTGCACGCCAAATACATGACCGTGGATAACGAAGTGGGGGTGATCGGCTCTTCCAATATGGATTCACGCTCATTCATGCTCAACTATGAGCTGATGCTGCTGTGTTTCGGGGGCGATCTTGACGACAAGCTGCGCGCTAATGACGCCAAATATCGCTCCCTCAGCCACGAACTAACCAGCCAGGAATGGGCCCGCGAGCCGCGTCACCGCCGCTGGGTGGATAACGCCTGCCGCCTGGCTGCGGCAGTTTTGTAGAGCAGGCCGTGACCGGGGGCTAACAGCCAGGCCAGGGCAAACATTACGCCCAGCACCAACACAATCGTGGCGCCCGTAGGCAAATCAGCTGACCAGCTCAAATACACTCCCAGCAGGCTCCCTAACGCCCCTAGCAGAGGGCCCATAATCATCATGGTCAGTAAGCGGTCAGTCAGTAAGCGGGCTGTGGCCGCCGGGATTACCAGCAGCGCCAACACCAAAATATTGCCGATGGTCTGCACGGAAATTACCACCGCCAAACTCACACACACATACAGGGCAATATCTAAAGCTAACACCGGCAGCCCTGCCGCGCGGGCAGTTTCACGGTCCAGGCTTACCGCCACAATCTCTTTGTTTAGGGCTGCGATCAGCCCAATCACCACTGCTGCCCCGATCAGCGCCACCGGCACTTCGCGTGCCGGCACGCCGGTAATAGAGCCAAATAGGAACTGTTGCAGCGAGCCGCTATAGCCCGGGGCGCGCGAAATAATTACCACCCCTAAAGCAAATGCCCCCACAAACAGCACCCCAATGATGGAGTCTTCTTTAAGCCGACGGTTTTGGGCTAGTAGCGCCACGGTTACCGCCGTCAGAATCCCGGCTACCGCACCCCCAAGCACCAGGTTAGTGCCGCTAACGAAGGCCACCGCCAGACCGGGAAACACAGAGTGAGCGACGGCGTCGCCAATAAAAGCCATCCCACGCAACACCACGTGGGCCCCCACCACCCCGCAAACCAGGGCGCTAGTGATAGCAATTAGCAAAGCCCTGGGTAGGAAGGCCAGCTGCGGGTTTAGTAGGTCATTTAGAAAATCAATTGGGGTTAACAACTTAACTCATCCCTAGGGCTTGCAGCAGCGGGTTATCTGCGCGCACTTGGAAAGTACGCATCCACAGGTCTTTGTCTTTAAGCTGGCTAGGCGGGGCGCAAGCCAAATCGGTGCGGTTAAGCAGGCACAAATACTCGCACTGCGCCTGGGCCGCCACCAGATCATGGGTGGACATAAGCACGGCCACACCCGCCTGGCTCAGCTCTTTAAACAGATCCGTTAGCAGCTCCTGGGTGGGCATATCCAAGCCCGTAAAAGGCTCATCCAACAGCAGCAGCTGCGGTTTTAACGCCAACGCCCGAGCCACCAGCACCCGCTGGCGCTGCCCACCCGAAAGCTGCTCTACCGGCCGCGAGCGCAAATCACTCATGCTTACCTGTTCTAGAGCACAGTCGGCAGCCTCTAGGTGCTCTGGGTGGGGCCGACGTAGCCAGCCGAGCCTGCCGGTGAGCCCGCTTAACACCACCTGGCGCACGTTGATGGGAAAATCCCAGGCGAAAGCGTGGCGTTGGGGCACATAGCCAATGGCGCGTCGGTCAATGCGTTGGCCTTGCCAGGTGATAGTGCCGCTGCTGGGCACGAGCCCTAGGATGGCCCGCAGCAGCGTGGTTTTGCCGGCCCCATTGGGGCCGATCAGCCCCATGAACTGGCCTTGCTCTAGCTTCAAGTTGACCTCTTGTAGCACGCTGCGGCCGCCCAGCTGCACGCTGAGTTGGTTTACTTCTAGCATGGTCACTTTCCTGATGGCTGTGCTTTTAGCGCGTTGGTGGTGCTGGTGGCGTCGCCTACCGCAAAGCGCAAGGTGGTGGTGGCCTGGTAGGTTTTACCGTCCACACCGGTAGCTTTGAAGGAGACTTTGACCAGGTAAATGCCAGGTTTGGAGAAAATCCAGTTGGCGTGCACGTGGGTGTTGGTATCCACCCAGATGTCTTGGGCGCTGGCGGCAGAGTCGGCCAGCACTTTGGGTTTACCGAAGGTGCCTTCTTGCAAAATCAGCCAGCTGCGGCCGGGGCCCTTAACCTGCTCGATGCGCATGTTTACCCCGCCTTGGATCAGCTTGGTTACGGCTGGGTCTTGGGTATTCCACCCCAGCCATACCAGCTGGGTTTTTTGGGTTTGGGGTAGCACATAGACGCGCTTGGAGTCGGCTAGGAATTTGTAGTCTTCACCTTGCGGTACTTGGATTAGGGCGCCATCGCGTACGCGCAGCACGGTTTTGTTGGGGTCGCGCCACACCGGTGAGGCGGCAGAGTCATCACGCAAGGATACGGTTAATTTGCCGTCGATTAGGCGCGGGCCTAGGTCTACGTGTCCAGCTTCGATTACTGCCGGGGTTTGTGAGGTGGGCTCGTTTGCGGCCACGTTTTGCTCTAGGGCCGGGTCAGCACTGGGGGTGGCTGAAGTGGCCGGGTTGGTGGCTGCGCCGGTGGCGCCGCTAGTGGGCACCCCCTTACCGGCAGGGTTAGCACTGCCCGGGGTTTTAGCCGACGACGCCGCTTGGTTTGCGATAGGCCTGCCACCTAGGCAGCGAGCCAGGGAGTTGGCATTAAAACGCATCATCGCCTGATAGGTGGGGGCCTGGTTATCCAGGGTGTCGCCGTAAAGCGGGCATACTTTCACCCCGGCTTCACTGGCCACCACTTTCAAGGTGGAGCGGGTGCGGGCTAGGTTTGGCTCTAAAAACACCGCTTTAATATGTAGGTCCTTAATGGTGGCGGCGAGTTTGCGCCGATCAGCCAGGGAGGGTTCACTAGCCGGGTTGGGAGCCACGAAACCAGCCACTTTAAGCCCATAGGCGTTAGCCAGGTAGGCGTAGGCGTCATTGGTGGTTACCAGTTGGCGGTTAGCTTCACTAATAGTGTCCAGGGTGCTTTTAACCTGAGTGTCTAGCTGGGCTAGCTGGTTTAGGTAGCGGGCGGCGTTAGCGTCATAGACGCGTGCCCCGGCAGGGTCAACCTGCTTGAGTTTGGCGCAGATTACCTTCACATAGGCGGCCGCGTTATGCACGTCATGCCACAGGTGCGGGTCGATTTCCCCATGCACATGCTTGCCCAGCACCGCCTGGGGCAGGATGTAGGCTTGCGTGCCCGCACGGCCCACAAAACCGTAGCCTTGAGGCACTTGGGCTAGGGTGCGCGTGGGTACATCCACCACTACCCGCTGCGGGTCTAGGGCTACGTGGCCTGGTACGTGGGCCGCCCCAGCTACGACGACGTCGCTCTGGCTGGGTGCGCTGGCGCCGTCGCTGGGGGTCGGGCTGGCAGAGCCACCAGGGCTGGGCGCGGCGCTAGCTGAGTTGGCGCTCGCAGTGGGACTAGCCCCGCTGGGCTCGGCGCTAGCTGAAGCACTGGCTGAGCTAGCGCCCGGGTTCGTGTTGGCGCTCGCAGCGGGGCTGGGAGTGCTCGCGCTCGCGGTTTTAGTGGCTGACGGCCAAGCCTGGCCGCTAGCTTGCTTGTCAGCCACCAGGGTGATGCGGCCAGCTTCTAGATCCACGCTCACATCGCCGTGGCCTGGCCCCAAAACTACCCGACCTTCACGCTTAGCTACAGCGGCGGCGTCGACCCCCACCGCGAAAGTAAACGTGGCGGTTTTAAACTCCACGTTTTTACCCTTAACCGGGCGCAGGCGGGCCTTAAACTGCACCCGATACACTCCCGGCTTAGTGAAAGCCCAACTCATATGCTGGTGGGCGTCAGCCGGCAAGCTGACAGTGTCATGTTTATAGTCGCTGGCTGCGTCAAACCCGTCATGGCTGGAAAACCCCAGCTCCGGGGTGCCAAAAGTGGTGGTCAGGTAGGAGCTGGCTTGACCCGGGCCCTGCACCGAAACCACCTGCAAATCAACCTCACTGGCCCGGTTAGCACCATAACGTTTACCGTCACCAGACACGCGCATCCCCAGCCACAGGGTATCCAAAGCCCGATCCTCAACCAGCGGCAAAATCGTGGCCCCCTGCTTGGCGGCCTCCTCGGCGATAGACACTGACTGGGCGCTAGCGGGCAGGTTGGCATCCAAGGCGCGAATAATCGAATGCTGTTCCAGCAACAGGTAGTTACTAAAAGCCAAATCCGCATAGGCCACATCCCGAATAGCCCGCAGTGAGGGCTCATAGGAGTGCGGATCGGCGCCGTCGGGAACTAGCTGGGAGACCGTAGCTCGGCTTCCCGCCACATTACGCACTAGATCGGCCAGAATGCCGGTGGTGGTGACCACCCGCAACTGGCCGTCGCGGGCGGGATCTACGCCGACACCGGCGCAGCCCGCCACTAACGTTAAAACTAGTGCAGCCTGAATTACAGACTTAACTAGGCCCATGCCATCCGCCTGCGTGCCACCAGCACCGCAACCGCCAGCAACATCAGACCACCAGCAACATTCAAGGCGCCGCTAACCGCACCGGTTTTAGCCAAAGACTTACCGCCGCTAGCGCCGGCCGCCTGGCCAGCCTTGGCAGAGCCTGAGGCCGCAGAACCAGCAGCTCCACTGGCGCTGCCACCTTCACTGGAGCCGGCACCGGAACTGGCCGCTGCGCCGTCACCAGAGCCACCATCTTCACCGCTGATCTGCTCACCCTGCTTGGGGGTGACCTGGGCGGAAATGGTCAGCTTGTAGGTGCCCGGGGCGGTAAACACCCAGTTCTGGTGGGCGTGAGTGTTAGCCGGCAGGGTGTAGGAGCTGCCCTCTTCTTGCAGCAGGTGCTCACCCACACCCCCACCCAGGCCGCCGGAGGTAAATACCGAGACCTTACCGGGCCCCTCCACACTCACCAGGGTGAAGGTAACCTCGCCGCTGGTTTTGCTGACAATCTCTTCAGCCTGGGAGTTCATGCCCAGCCAGGGCACACCCGCGCTTTGGGTGGAGGAAATCATCCACACATCCTGACCTGGGGTGGCCACAAAGTTAAGCGCGTCGGGGGCTTTAAGAGTGGCCTTGTCTCCCAGCGAGAAAGTCAAAGTTGCCGGATCAACCCAGCTGGCCGGCTGAGAGCGGTCATCTTTCACCTGCAGCTTGAGCTTGCCGTCCACAATGCGCGGACCTAAGTCAAAGTGCCCTTCATTGGCGTTGCCGTTGGCGTCAGGACCCACCACGAAAGTCAGCGTGGCGGTGGCGCTAACCGCTGAAGAAGCCGGGTTTTCCTTCACCGCAGCTGCGCTTTGGGCTTTAGCCTTTTGGGCGCTCGCGCCCTGGGCGGCTGCCCCCTGGCTGACAGAGCGAGCCTGGGCCACAAAGCTCTGGGCGGGGCGGGCCTGGGATACAAAGCTTTGGACGCCGGCCCGGGTGGTTACGGCAGATCGGCTTTGCCCGACGGCGGCGCGAGCCTGACTGGCAGACCGGCCCTGAGCTGCGGCACGCGGAGCCTGAGCTGACTTAGCGCTGCGCGAGCTGGCCAAAAGCTGCTTACCAGCGGGGTTAGCTGCGCTCGGCTTGGCCTTTACTTCGCCGCCAATGGCTGAGCGCGGCGAGGGGCTGGCGGACGGCTGGCTGGTTACCGGCTTGGGGCTAGCCACCGGACTGGCCGAAGTGCTGGGGGTGGCGCTAACACCAGGCTGAGCACTGGGGGCGGCGCTAGCCGAGGGGCTAGCTACCGGCTGCGGAGCCGCGCTGGGCACGGCAGTGGGGACGGCACTTGGCTGGGCGGTGGGAGCCGCGCCCGGGTTTTGGGTACCAGGGTTTTGTTCAGTAGGTGCCGGGGTGGGGGTTGCTTGAGCGGCGACGTCGCCTACCTCAACCCGATAGCTACGCACCGGGCTAGCAATTACCGTGCCATCACTGCGCTGAGCCAGCACCCGCACCTGCAGCTGGTAGACGCCGGCAGCAGAAAACACCCAGTTGGGGTAGGCGGCGGCCAGCTGTTGCGGGGCAATTTCTGAGCCAAGCGGGTTTAGCTCATAGTTGCCATCAACCAGCAGTGAGGAGGCTAGTTGGCCGTTCTCATCCAAACCAAACAGAGCCACAGTACCACCCTCAGGGCCGCTATAGCTGATTTCAAAGTGGGCGGCGGTAAATCCTCCCTGGGCTAGCTGGCTGGTGTCCCAACCCAGCCGTCCCTTGGGGGCAGCGCTGGCCGGTTGTAGTGGCGAGTTAACTTGGGCGCCTTGGCTGACGAAATAGCCACCCGGACTGCCCGGGTAGTCGTCAGAAATGTTTTGCCAGGTGGAGGCCGGGATCTTCAAGGTGGTTTGGGCCGGGTTGTGGCTAGTTCCGGTGGCGCCATCCTTTAGCTGCAAGTCCACCTCCCCATTGGCAGTGGCGATGGCGTCGAAAATGCTTAAGTCCCCACCCTCAAGGTTTACCGGCTTGGACTGGCCATCATTACTGGCCAAGCTAGCAGCGGGACGGGAAACGGAGCTGTGAGCGGGGCGCGCAACAGAGGCCTGCGCAGTGACCCCATGGGCAGCGGGGCCAGAAACCTGGGCAGCATGGGCAGCGCCAACATGAGCGCCAGAGGGGCCGGCGACAGAAGCGCCCGCTAGCGGCGTCATGAAACCGCACAGCGCCACAGTGGTCAGCGCGGCCATACGCCGCAGCCAGGGGTCATTAAGACGCTGCGGGGTGGAGCCAGAAAAACGTCCGTTACCAGCAGCTACACGCATGGCAGAGGGGGAAGAGTTGGTAGCGCCCTGGGTGGGAGCCAAGGAAGGCCCAGCGGCCTGCAACCACGCAAACATGGCAGTCTTTCTAGTTGATATTGATTATCATTACCTGCCAAGTGTAGCGACTCTTTTTAGTCCTCACAAACGCGCAGCTCCACAGCAAAGCGCGGGGACCGCTAACGCAACCCCAGGAACCACTAACGAAACCGCCGGGGACCGCTAACGCATTTGTTAAGCGGCCCCCGGCGGGGTGGGGCGCCTAGTTTTGAGAGGGAAATCAGACGCCCCTATTGAGTTGTGTATTCAATTGTGTCGATATTCAGTTGTAGATCCCGTCAGTCCTGACGCTTGCGGCGCAGCAACATGCCGCCACCACCCAATGCCAGGGCGCTTAGAGCCAACATTCCGCTGGCCACACCGGTACGGGCCAAACCGCCGGGCTTTTCCGGCTTAGCCGGGGCTGCGCCGTGGCTAGGCTTGCCAGGCTTACCGGGGCGACCCGGAAGCGGGGCGGAGCTGGCCGAACGGCTGGGCTGAGCCGTGGGGGCTGCACTGCCAGTCGGAGCCGGGGAGCCGGTGGGAGCCACCGTGGGGGCAGCGCTACCGGTAGGTGCCGGGCTGGGCTGAGCCGTAGGAGCCGGGGAGCCAGTGGGAGCCACAGTCGGCTCAGGGCTGGCGGTAGGTTCCTGAGTGGGAGCCACAGTCGGCGAAACCGGAGTGGTGGGCTGCGGCGTCGGAGTGGGCGTCACAGTCTCAGCGCTTACCGCCGTGGTTACCCCAATGCGGTCGTTAGCACGCTTGGTGGTGCACACCTCGGGGGTGGGGCTGGCCAGGCAGTCCACACCGATCAGGTCGTTGCTGGTGGGGCGCACAATCTTGACCATGCGCAGGTTGTCCACCTGCACCAGGCCATCGCCGTCGCCGGCAGCAACCGTGAACTTAACCTTGGTGCCATCCTTAGCCACATTGAAGGTGACCGGAACGCGCTGGAAATAGCTGGCAGAAGCGTTAGTAGTGTGCTTCTGGTCAGCAGCCATCCAGTTCAGAGCCCAAGTGTGGTTAATAACCGTGGAGGGGTTCTTAACTGGGTTGGTGTCATTGACAGTCTTAACATCCAGGTAGTTCTGGCCCACCAGGCCTTCAGCGTTGGTGTTTACGGTAATCTCCGGCTCGGACTTGGCAGCCCCAGTGGCAGCCTTGTCGGTGGAGCTGGCCTTACCCTCAGCTGCAGCCTTAGCGCCGCCCTGAGGCTGGGTGCCAGCCTGGCTCTGAGCGCTAGCCTGGCTCTGGGTGCCAGCCTGGCTCTGAGCGCTAGCCTGGCTTTGGCCGGCCGCATTACCGCTTGCGTCACCATCGGGAACCAGGACCCCTAGTTCAGCGATAGAGAGCAGGTAATCGGGCTGGTCAGCCTTGGTCTTGTAGTTAGACAGCACGCGCAGGCGAATCAGCTTGGCCTTAACCGGGCTGTTAAAGACAATCTGCTGCACCTGGCCGGTGTTTTGCAAAGTGCCTTCAGCTACCTTCTGGTTGATGTTGGCAGCATCCTGACCCACATAGACCTCGTAGCGTTCGGGACGCCCGTTGGCCTGGTCAACGCGGCTATTGATCTTCAGACCAGCCACGCTTACCGCAGAGGCGGCGGTGGGGTCATCGCCCTGGTACAGGGCCAGGTCAATGTCGCTGGGGTGAGCTACCGGGTGCTGCCAGTCCTTGTCGTAGAAGGTGGAAGCGTTGCCGTCAAACATGTTGGAGGCCGGGTTGCTGGCGTAAGCAGCCGGGGCGGACACCAGCTGCTGGTCGCCGCTGTAGTCCTTAACCGGGTTGCCAGGTGCCGGGGCGGGAGTATCGCCGTCGGTGGCGTTACCACACAGAACGCGAGCGTCAGCCCAGTTAGCGTGGTCATTGCCGTTACCGTTGCCGCCGTCGCCCACAATCAAGCGAATCAGCTTCATGCCGGTGACGTCGCCAGAAATCTCCTGAGGAGTGTTGCTACCGGTGATCACGCCGGTCTGCGGTACCACATCAACCCAGTTAGTGCCGTCGGTGGTGCCCACCACACGGAAGGTAACCGAGCCACTCTGGCCATCTTGCACACCCACGGTGGCCTTGAAAGCCTTGCACTTGCCGCTGAGCTCGAAGCCCACATCGGCAGGAGAGTGGGTACCTAGACCCTTGGTGTACTGCTTGCCGCCCATCACGATTGGGCCGCCGTCACCCTTTTGGTTTTCACCAACCTCACTGTCACGCTCAACCGGACCCCAACCGTTGGAGTTGTACTTGGGGCTGAAAGGCAGGTCAGAGAGGTAGTTGACAGCGTCAGGTTTCACCGACCCCAAAACCGCCACGTTAGTGTCACCACTAGCGCTGCGGGCGCTACCAGCGATCTTGTAGGTGGCCGTGTGTACCACGTTAGCGGTGGAGCCGCCCGCACCCTGGGGAACCTTGACGGTCCAGGTGGTGGTGAAGGTGGCGCCCTTGGCTAGCTTGGCGGTGGTGGCCGGGGTGTCAGCAGTGGCGCTCCAGCCGCTAGGCAGGGTCAGCTTGCTGGTCACATCGGTGATTTCGCTGGGTTCGTTGTTCACCAGGGAGCTGGTCATGTGGAAGGTGGAGCCTTCAATGGCCGTCTCGTTGGTGTCAATTGAGGCAGCGGCACACGCGGGCATATCCGTGGTGGCACCCAGGTCTTCTACGCGGAAGTTGTCGAGCGTAAAGTCGTTGCCGTCCTGGCCGCCCTGGGTGTTGTACAGACCCACCCAGTAGGAGCCACAGCCACCCACGTTAAGTTCCTGTACATAGTGAGTGGGGCTGGTGGCCACCGGCATCACCGTGGAGTACAGGTAGTTAGCGTTTAGTCCGTTGGCGCCCTGGGCGTCATAGGCGGTAACCCAGTAGTAGGAGCCGCTGAGCGCGTTTTCGTAGTCATACGAAATGCGGTAGCGGTGTCCGGCCTTGAAGTTTACGGTCTGGGGCACGGTGCGGTAGACCAGTCCCCCATTTTCTTCGTGGCTCTTTAGGGACCAGTGTCCGGCGACGGCGTCGTCGGTGGCCTTCTTGGAACCGTCCGGTAGGGTGCCGCCCTTTTGGGTGTAGGGGCCGTTGAGGGAGGCCAGTACCGTACGCGGGTCGGTGATTTCGCCGGCGTCGCCCTTAACGAAGGGGCCCCAACCTTCGGGGACATTTTCAAAGTCCTCAAAGGCGATGGTGACCGGCTTGTCGCGGGTGGCGCCCAGATCATCGTTGCGCTGCTGGCTGGCGGCGCTGGTGACGCCTTCACCTGAAGCAGACACGCTAACCTGGCGGGTCTTGCCGTCCTTGACCTGTACCCAAGCGCTGCCCTGGTAGGTGCCGGCATTGAGGGTCATTTCCTGGCTAATGGAGGAGTTGCCCTTACCCAGCTGGGCGATCGGGTCGCCGTGAGCGTCGTGAGGGGCGGTTACCTGGCCGGTAGTCTGGTAGCCCTTGAAGCTACCGGAGTTGAAGCCGGGGTCCACAAACACAGTTCCAGCGCCCCACTTGGGGGTGGCGGCGGCTGCGGGGGCCTTGGCGGGAGCCAGTACAAAGGCGGTGTGGTCGCGTTCAGCGGCCGGCACGGTCTCGTATACGGACTCAGGGATGGTTACCTTACCGCCCTCTACCTTTACGTCAGTTACCTTTACACGACCCTTGTCGGTGAGGCGGTAGACGCTCAAAGAGCCCACGTTCTGATAGGACTTGGTTAGGGTCCAGGTGGTGGCGGTACCAGCGGGGTTGTAGTAGTACAGACGTGGTGCGCCGCCCTTAGCGCCATTGTCGATCCAGGGCAGCAGGTAGCTGTCGCCCTTAAGCACGGTGGCGCCGTCGTAAACAAACTGGCGGCTAGCGGACATGTCAGCCTTGATAGCCCCGGCAACCTGGGTGGCCGGAGTCTGGTTGGTGACCGCCGTAGCACCTGAGGCTACAGTGCCGTTAGCGAAGGTGTAGGTGTAGACGGTCTTGCCGTTTTCACCTTTAGCGCTTTCCTGACGCATAATGCGCGAGTTCTGCAGGAACTTAACCGGCAGGTTGTTGGCCCAAATGTTGCGGTAGAAGGCGCTCTGGTCTTGGTGGCCAGTCCAGCCCTCAAACTCAACAATCTGGGGGTAGCCCAAAACTACGTTGGGGTTCCAGTTGTCCTTGTTGGAGTTGTCCACAAAGCGGATCACGTCAGAGTTCAAACCCTTATTGGTGGCGCCGCCATAGTTTTCATCATTGGACCAGTGCGACCAGGTGGAGTAGCGCTCAAAGCGGTCAGCCCACTCTGAACCCATTTCCCAACCCATCTTGTTTAGCTCGCGGCCCAGGCGCTCAGCTTGCCAGCCCGAACCGTAGTAAACGTCAATGTAGATCCAGCGGAAGTTGGGGTAGGTAGCCAGCGGGAACTGGTTACGCAGGTCTTGGAAACGCTTAATTACCGCGCCACTACCTAGATCAGCACGCTGATCAACGTAGTAGGACTGGTTTAGCCAGTTCCAGCCGCGCCCGCCAGTGAAGGGTAGGGAACCGAAAGAGTTGGCTTCGGGGTAGGCCTCAGTGGTGTTGACGTGGACGCCGTAAATCGCGTTGGAGTTGGCGGTGGTGTTGAACAGGGTGGCAAAGTCCTTGTCACCACCGGCGCGGGTGTTGATGTTGCCCGCGTAGTCCATGTGTCCAGAGTCGTGGCCTTCAGAGGCGTAACCCTTGAGCATCACGCGCTGACCTAGGCCGTCAGTAGCCAGGTTGACGCGCTTTACGTCGTCGGCCACCTGCAAGAAGGGGTGCGTGGCGGCCGAGCCGAAGTCAAAGGGAATATGGGTTACTACCCACTTGTGATTGTCAGCTGCACCGGCCACCCAGGGGGTGATGTCCGCATAGGCGACGGCGGCATCCTGCCAGTTCACCGTGCCCGAGGAGTTGGCGTCACCGGTGAACACCAAAGTGGTGTAGGGGCGCTCTTCATCGCCGACGGCGTCAGTGGCTGCAGCTGAGCGGTAGGTCCACTGGCCGTTGGAGGCCAGCAGGGTCTTAGAACCATCCTGGTCAACTACCCGGCGCTTCCAGCGCGAACCGTCGTCAGCTTCCCAGCCGGTGGGGCGGTCATAGGTGGCGTTGGTTTCCATGCCCACGGCCACCTTAGAGGTGTTAACCATCAGGTAGGTACTGGGGGCGTCAGCGTCGCTGACCGGGGTGGACTCGCTTAGGCTCTCAATAGTGTCAGCCACACCAGCGTATTTGTTCTTAGCGCTAGCGCCACGCGAAACCAGGGTGATACCGGCAGCGTAGGCACCGCCGTCTTTAGCGCTAACCGATACCAGGCCATGGCCGGGAATCTCGACGGTGTGGGCGCCACCGGTGAGCTCAGTGATACGGAAGGTTAGGGTGGGACGCTTGGCACCAGTTGTGCCCTGGGCCTTTGAAGTAATCTCCTTTACTTCAATTTCGGCCTTCATGGTGACGTCAGTGTCATTGAAGTCAACCGTGTAGGCCACCTTGGTGTTGGATTCTTTAACTGCCTGCACCGACTTGACGGTGTAAGCCTGATTGTCAATCAGTACTGAATCGAGGACCTGGGTGCGGCCGCCAACTTTATTGCCCGCGAAGGTGTAGCCAAGTACCTGGGGGAAGGCGTTGGATACGGTCGCGGTCAAGTTACCGGCACTAATGGTCTCCGGAGCACTAATGACACCAGAAGTTTCCGGGGTCACTGCGCCAGCAGCTGCCCCTGGAAGGGATAGGGCGACAACCCCTAGCAATGCTAGGGACCGTCGGTGGAGGTGTCTTACCTTCATCGTGTAGGGCTCCTTTGCCTAGACGTGGTTGACCCAATTTTGTCCTTTTGCAACAAAAAGCGTCAAGTCTAAGCAGAACCGAACAGCATAAGTTGCAACCAAACAGTTACAAATCTGGTTTGAGCTAATAATTTAACTAGCGCCTACTGCGCGCATTTGTTCGTTTATCGTAAAGACTGTTTTGCACACAAACCGAAAAGCTTGGGGTAGTCCATGCATCACAGCTTCATTGCCGCCTATGCATGGGAACACCGCCGCCAGTGAGCAACACGCACTATAGCCAGGGTGATGAGCTAGCTATAACGGAACACTCGCAGTAGCGGCGGTGCGGCGATAGATTACCTTGGTTTTTACTAGTAATTCCAGTACCTAAACCTCATTTTTTGCACTTTCTTTTAGGCCAAAAGTGTTTCTGCAGGCCAGCAAGTTACAAGTAGTCGCAAATCACTTTATATGTGGGCTAATTAACTAAAAACGGTGCTGAGCGGGTCTAAACCCACCCAGCACCGTCGAATTAGTTAAAAGCGCAGGTCATTCCGCACTGGCGGCGCTAGCAGCCGAACCGGCCACAGCCGCACCGGGAATTAGCGTCAGACCGTCGTCGGCAACGTCAACCGTAACCTGCTGGCCGTCAGCAACCTGGCCGGCCAAGATCAGGCGGGCCAAGCGGTCACCAATCTCACGCTGCACCAGGCGACGCAGCGGGCGAGCCCCGTAAGCCGGGTCATAGCCCTCGTCAGCCAGCCAAGTGCGGGCGGCGTCGGTAACATCCAGGCTGATGCGGCGGTCAGACAGACGCTTGCTCATCTTGCTTAGCTGCAAGCCCACAATCTGGCCCAACTCATCCTTGCTCAGCGCATTAAAGATCAGCACATCGTCAAGGCGGTTGAGGAACTCAGGCTTGAATGCGGCGCGCACCGTAGCCATAACGTTCTCACGCTTTTCCTCCTGGCTCAGCGCCGGGTCTACCAGGAACTGGCTACCCAGGTTGGAGGTCAGGATCAAGATGACGTTACGGAAGTCCACCGTGCGTCCCTGGCCGTCAGTTAGGCGACCGTCGTCGAGCACCTGCAGCAAGATGTCAAAGACCTCAGGGTGGGCCTTTTCCACCTCATCTAGCAGCACCACAGAGTAGGGGCGACGACGCACCGCCTCGGTCAGCTGACCGCCCTCTTCGTAGCCTACGTACCCGGGAGGGGCACCCACTAGGCGCGAAACCGAGTGCTTCTCGGAGTATTCGCTCATGTCGATACGCACAATGGCGTGCTCGTCATCGAAGAGGAACTCAGCCAGGGCCTTGGCCAGCTCAGTCTTACCTACACCGGTGGGGCCTAGGAACATGAAGGAACCGGTGGGGCGGTCAGGGTCAGAAACCCCGGCGCGCGAGCGGCGCACAGCGTCGGCCACAGCCGTAACCGCGTCCTTCTGGCCGATTAGGCGCGAGCCTACCTGCTCTTCCATGTGCAGCAGCTTTTCGCTTTCGCCCTGCATCAGCTTACCTACCGGAATGCCGGTCCAAGAAGAGATAACCTCAGCGATCTCCTCAGGGCCAACCTTCTCAGCGATCATCGGCTCGCCAGCATCAGGCTGGTTTTGCTCACTAGCTTCAGCCTCAGCGATTTGACGCTGCAAGCTGGGCATTTCGCCGTAGCGGATACGTCCGGCGGCCTCAAAGTCACCTTCACGCTCAGCCAGTTCGGCGCGGGTACGCAGCTCATCTAGCTGGGCGCGCAGCTCACCGATGCGGTTGTGACCGGCCTTTTGGGCTTCCCAGCGGGCATTTAGGGCGCTGAGTTCTTCGTTTAGGTCAGCCAGGCGGGCGCGCAAGGCAGCCAGGCGCTCTGCCGCGCCAGCGTCGGCATCATCTTCCTTGGCGCTAGATTCAGCCAGGTAGGCTTCTTCCATCTTTAGGCGGTCTACGCGACGGCGTAGCTCGTCAATTTCTACCGGGGAAGAGTCCAGCTCCATGCGCAGGCGGGAAGCAGCCTCATCAACCAGGTCAATGGCCTTGTCTGGTAGCTGACGGCCGGTGATGTAGCGGTCTGACAGGCTGGCGGCAGCCACCAGGGCACCGTCGGAGATGGTCACGTGGTGGTGTGCCTCGTACTTGGGGGCGATACCACGCAAGATGGCCACGGTGTCAGCCACGGAGGGCTCACCCACATAAACCTGCTGGAAGCGGCGCTCTAGAGCCGGGTCTTTCTCAATGTTTTCGCGGTATTCGTCTAGCGTGGTGGCACCCACCATGCGTAGTTCACCGCGCGCCAGCATGGGCTTGAGCATGTTGCCGGCGTCCATAGCCCCTTCGGAACCACCGCCTGCGCCCACCATGGTGTGCAGCTCATCGATGAAGGTAACTACCTCACCGTCAGAGTTCTTGATCTCGTTGAGTACGGCCTTGAGGCGCTCTTCAAACTCACCACGGTACTTGGCGCCAGCCACCATAGAGGATAGGTCCAGGGCGATTAGGCGCTTGTTGCGCAGCGATTCGGGCACGTCACCGGCCACAATACGCTGGGCTAGGCCTTCTACCACGGCGGTTTTACCTACGCCGGGTTCACCGATTAGCACCGGGTTGTTCTTAGTGCGGCGCGACAGCACCTGCACCACGCGGCGGATTTCGCTATCGCGGCCGATTACCGGGTCTAGTTTGCCGGCGCGTGCGGCCTCGGTCAGGTCAGTGCCGTATTTCTTCAGGGCTTCAAAGGTGCCTTCAGGGTTGGCGCTAGTTACGCGCTGTCCGCCACGCACGGTGGGCAGGATTTCGCGTAGGGCTTGGGCGGTGGCGCCGGCGTCACGCAGGGCGCGGGCAGCGGCGTCATCGCCTTCAGCGATGGCGATCAGTATGTGCTCGGTAGAGATGTACTCGTCAGTTAGTTCTTTGGCGAGTTTGTCGGCCCTTTCCAGGGCGGCTAGGAAGCCACGTGAGGGGTTGGGCTCCACTACGGAGCTGCCTGCTGAGGAGGGCAGGGAGGTTAGTGCGGTGCGGGTGGCGGCCCCTACGTTCTTTAGGGTCTGCGGGCTTAGTGCGTTTAGTAGCCCGACGGCGACGCCGCCCTCTTGGCTTAGTAGCTCACCAAGTAGGTGGAGCGCCTCCACCTGGGGGTTGCCAGCAGCTGCGGCGGCTTGCACGGCTCCCGATATGGCTTCTTGGGATTTGGTTGTGTAGTTGGTGTCCACGGTTCTCCTTGAATTTAAGTAGTTATAGCAACGCGGTCAGTCTTTTAGCTGCATGAGCTGATGGAACCGACAGCGTCACGTTCCGATGAGTACAACTTCCACAGACTTGAGTCTATTCCACTCAAGTTTATTTTTCTTGAGTGACGCCAATCACTTACCTTCGATGTGTGGCTATTTGGGACTAAGGGCTAGACTCGCTGCTAATAGTTCCCTATACGTAAGGAGACACGCATGGGTATCGCAGATTTCGCCAAGCAGGCCGAAGAACTAGCCGACAAGGCTAAGGAGGCCGCCAAGAACGTAGACGCCGACCAGGTTGCCGAGACCGCCCACGACCTAGCCGACAAGGCTAAGGGCACCGCCGGTGGCAAGTTTGACTCTGCCATTGAGACCGCTGAGGGCCTAACCGACAAGGCTGCCGACGCACTCAAGAACCTCAAGTGATCTAAAGTCGCACTTATCGCAGGGGAGTTGCCAGCAGGCAGCTCCCCTGACGTTTTATATTTGGGCTATGACTTTTGCGTCTCGCAATACTTTGACCCTCGCGCTCGGGCATGGTGCCCGGGCGGCCTCCCGTCTGCGTGGCAGCGGTGGTAGCGCCTTCCCCGGCCTAGTTATGGAGAAGGCAGACCCGCATTTTATGGCTCGCGCCTTGGCTCCCCTGCCCTATGGGGTGGTGCTGGTTAGTGGCACTAATGGCAAAACCACCACTACGCGCATGGTGGTTGAGTTACTGCGCGGCCAGGGCCTGAAGGTATTCACCAACCCCACAGGCTCAAACTTCACTCGTGGCGTAGTGGCCGCCCTGCTGGGAGCTATGCCGTTAAATGGCCGCCTTGACGCCGACGTCGCCGTTTTGGAGCTGGACGAAGCCCACGCCACCCATTTCGTGCGCACCGTCAAGCCGCGCGCCGCCCTGCTGCTAAACGTCATGCGCGACCAGCTAGACCGCTTTGGGGAGATTGACTACACCGCCTCCCTGCTACACAAGGTTGCCCGCGCCACCACTGGCACGGTGGTGCTGAATGCTGACGACCCGCGCCTGGCCGCCCCCAGTTTCCGTGCCGACCTGCGCGCTGATGTGCGAGGCTTTGCGGTCAGCCCCCAGCTGCGTAGCGTTTTTCTTTCCGACGACGAACTGCACGACTCTCTCGACGGCTGCACTCTAGGCCAGCCCAAAAAGGACGCCGAGGCCAAAGCGGACACTAAGGCCGAGTCGACCACCGAGGTGCCCCTAGACAGCGTCAAGGAGCCAGGTCAAGGCGAGCCTGACGCCGCCGACAGCCCAGCCAATCCAGCAGCCGAAAAGCTTGCCCAGCCGCTAGAAATCGTGGCCACACTGGAAGAAATGGTTGGCCGCCACGCGGTAATCGACCTGTCCGGACACCGTCACGAAGTGGACTTTGCCATTCCCGGCGCCCACAACATCCTCAACGCCACCGCCGCCATGGGCCTAGTTAAGGAGCTACTGGGCGAGCGCACCGATGAGCAGGCCCTGGCTGCCAGCGCCGCTAAGGTCACCGCCGCTTTCGGGCGTGGCGAGCTACTGAGCATTGACGGCCAAGAAGTTGAGCTGGGCCTAGTCAAAAACCCCGCTGGTTTCCGCATGAGCCTACTTAGCGCCGCTGCCGTACGCTCCCAGCAGCCCCCACTGATCATGATCGCCATCAACGACCAGTACGCTGACGGGCGCGACATGTCCTGGCTGTGGGATGTGGACTTCACCCCGCTTAAGCAGGCGGGCGTGAGTGTCGTTACCGGCGTGCGGGCCACGGACATGGCGCTGCGACTGAGCTATGACGACGTCGCCGTCGGCAAGGTTGAAGCTAACCTCAGCCAGGCGCTAGCCCAGCTGGTCAAGCTTTCACGCGAGCAGCACCGGCCTATCCGCATTTTGAGCACCTATACCGCCATGTTGGAACTGCGTTCCCTGCTGGCAAGTTACACCGACGTGGAGGAGGTCCTATGAGCGCCATCAAAGTTTTGCAGCTCTACCCGCGCGACATGAGTATTTATGGCGATCGCGGCAACACCCTGACCCTAACCAAGCGTTTGGGCTGGCACGGCTATGAGGTGGAGCTACTTTCACATAACCCCGGCGATCAACTGCCTGAGCAGGTAGATATTTTGGTTGGCGGCGGCGGCCAGGATTCAGCGCAAGAGCGCATCCAGGACGACCTACAAAAGGTGGCCCCGCAGCTGCGCGCCTGGGCCAGTGACGGCGTGCCCATGCTGGTGATCTGCGGCTTGTATCAGCTGTTTGGGCATGAGTTCCGCACTGTGGGCGGGGAGGTTATCCCGGGTATTGGCGTGCTTGACGCACATACCGTGGGTGGACCTAAGCGCCTGATCGGCAATCTTACTGTTGAAACTGATGACTTCGGCAAGGTGGTGGGCTACGAAAACCATTCGGGCCTGACCACTTTGGGTAGCCAGGCGCGTCCGCTAGGGCGCGTAAGTGGCGAGTGGGGTAATAACGGCGCTGACGGCACCGAGGGCGCGCGCGCCCATAACGTGATCGGCACCTATCTGCACGGCAGTGTGCTACCTAAGAACCCTCGCCTAGCTGATTGGCTGCTGGCCCGCGCGGTTGAACACGCAGGTCAGACCTGGCACCCGGCCGAGTTGGATGATTCACTAGCTATAGCTGCCGCAAAGGTGGCTATGAGCCGTCCCCGGTAGAGGTTTACAAATGCCAGTTCCCAATTTCATTACTGAGTTACGTTCCAGCGTGGGCCACCGTCCCCTGTGGCTGCCGGGCGTATGTGCGGTTATTTTCGACGACGCCGGCAGGGTGCTGCTGGGCCAGCGTGCAGACAATGGTTTGTGGGCTGAGATTCGTGGTATCCCTGACCCTGGTGAGCAGCCGGTGGCCGCGCTTAAGCGCGAGGCGCTGGAGGAGGCTGCTCTGGAGATCGAAGTTGATGAAGTGTTTTTGATTGATGCTTCTGACCTGGTCACCTACCCCAACGGGGATCAGGCCAGCTACATGAATCTGTGTTTCATTGCCCATGCAGTCAGCGCTGAGGCGGCGGCTGGAGCCCATATCAATGATGACGAATCAGTGGATATGGGTTGGTTTGAGGTTGATGATCTACCTTCACCGCTAGCCCCTAGCGCTAGACAGCGTCTAGAGCTAGCTCGGCGTTACCTAGCCGATCCGCAGCGCCGCACCTTCCTGGGCGAATAGCGCACGCGGCGCGCCTCAAAAGCGGCGCGTAGGCCTGCGCGCTTTACGTGCCCCTGGCCAAGCCGGTGCTGACTCCCAAAGCGGCGCACAGGCCTGCTCCCTTTACGTGCCCCTAGCCGAACCGGTGCTGACTCCCAAAGCGGCGCACACCATAGAAATTAGCAAACGCTAACTAAGGTGGCCCCAAGACTAATGCCTTGGGGCCACACCTTTATCTGGGCAGCACTGTTTACCTGGTATTTCGTTTTAGTTCACAGCCCCCGTGTTCATCTCATATCCGGCTACTTACTTAGTGTCACATAAGTTTGCACACACATAATTTCCCATACTACCCAAAGCTTATTTACCCCTGTGGTTAACTGCTTTAGCTGCGGTTTACTCGATCCTCATTATTTACAGAAAACACCCCCGTATTAGGTATAACTATGCACACTAATTTACCATTACGCTCAAAGTGATCAGACCTATATGCGTCCAGGCGGTTTTGTATCCTATTCGACAAGGCGCATGACTTTCGTAGAAGCCGCACAAAATTTATGGCTCCACCTTGGAGCATATGGTGCGATTGCAGACTCGGAACAAGCGGCTACCACCTTTGGTTGACTAATCATTTAGAGCGCCAAGACTGCTATAAGGCACGCACTTATTAGCTGTGCCTGGAATATGGGTAGGAATATCTTGAATAAATCCTGATTTAGTTCGGGAAATCCAGTAGATATCACCTCTTTATCCCCATATTTTCAGCCCCCCACACCTTACTTGGCATAAATGTAGCTGTAAACAAGTACCGCAAGTGTCTCTACCGTCTGGAGCGAACATGAATAAGGGAGCAGAATCTCTAAGTTCAGGAAATCAGCCTGTTAGCGAGTCGCACCAACATAAGGTAAAAAAGGCGTGGCGACTGCGCCAGCTGTGGCGCAAGCTAGATTCAGAAGAGGCGTCACTAGTAAGCAGCAATCGCCTACTGAGGCTACTACAGACCCAGCCCCAAGACGCTAGCATCTGCATCGATTGGAGCGGTAAGGGCGACGGAAGCGTCAATGTCATATTGGAAGCAGTGGGGGTTAACGACAGTTTCGACCGCGACCTAGAGTGGGCCTGTCGTGATGCCCAAGTGTGGGAACCTATTGAGGTCTACCAGCCCACCTGCCCAGATCAGGTGTATGAGGTTTTCGGCGCTCTACCTGGCCACCTAGAAAACGTTGAAGACATCCTCAGCCCCGCCAAGCCTGAGGTTATGCTGCCTGGGCGGCGTAAGCCCACCTGGCCCTTGCCTTGCAAGTCAAACTCGCAAATGCTTATGGAAACCCTCAGTGAAGTGGGTGGCCACCTACGTGTGCGGCTAGGTAAGGCCGAGGAAATTGAATGTGAGATGGCTGAAGAGGCCTTCACCAGCACCGAAAAGCTAATGGCGGGCGGCGACGTCGATTTTTACCTGGGCACCCCCATGCGCCTAAGGGTTTTTATGGGCACAAACAGCTCTAAAGGATTCCCCTCCCGGCTATGGATCGCGCTATCCAGCTGGGCAGCAGGCATTCGCTACGAACAAATCACCAACCGCGCCGAAGCTGAAAAACTATGGTGCAGCCAGGAAGCACTTGCGGGAGCAGCCCAACCGGAGGGGCTAGTTAAAGTATTTGCACGCCTACCTGTAGCAGATATGCAAGCCAGGATCATTGGCGTACCTGCAGTGGAGCAGGACCCCGCCGTCGTACCCCTATCTGACCACACGCAGGTACGTGAGGAAGCAGGCGGGATGCGCCTGGGCACGGCCACCACCACTACCGGGGACACCGCTGACGTCTACCTGAACTCAGAAGGCGCCTTGCAGCACGTGCAGGTTGTGGGCGCTTCGGGTGCAGGCAAGTCCACTCTGGCTGCTGCCATGGTGCATTCACTGGTGACCCAGGGGCGCGGGGGCATTGTGCTAGACCCGCACGGGCAGCTGGTGCAGCGTATTGCGGATGAACTGCCCGCCGAGGCTTTGGAACGCTGTCTGTTTATTGACTACGCGGATCTGAGCCACCCAGTACCTATCAACCTGTTTCACTGCGGCGACTTTGATATGGCATGTAGCAAAGTCATTGAGATAATGTATCTCACTTTTGACCCAACCAGGCAGGGTATTGTGGGCCCGCGTTTTGAGCGGATTATCCACCAGCTAGCCGAGCTTCTAAACCACATCTATGGCCCTGACTTGCCGCTTACCCTAATCCCCCAGTTGCTGCTAGATAAGAAGGCTCTGGAGAATCTGGCCAGGGCTGTCTCAAACATGAGCCCAGAGCTGACGCGCAGCGTTATGACTGAGATTGTCACTAACCGCTCCTCCGACTACGCGGAGCTTATCGCCTGGGCGAGCTCTAAGTTTGAGCGCATGCTAAACTCGCAGGCTTTGCGCGCCGCCCTGGAAACTGGCGCCGACGCGCTGGATTTAAACGAGGCTATGGCCTCCAACAAGATTGTGTTGGTGAACTTGGCCTTACCCAAGATTGGTAGCTTCGCCGCACAAATGCTGGGCATGTTGTGGCTGGCTAAGCTGGCCCTGGCAGTACCTAACCGCCAGGATGATTACCTGCCTTTCCATGTAGTGGTTGATGAAGCCCACCTTTTTCAAGAATCCCTGCTTAGCCAGATGCTGGCGGAGGGGCGCAAGTTTGGGATTGCTTTGACGCTGCTACACCAGCATATGCAGCAGCTGTCTACGAGCTTGCTTGAGGCTTTGCGCGGCAATGCCTCTTCAGTGATTGCGTTCAGGACCTCAGTTCGTGACGCCCCGGAGGTTGATGAGCGTTTGGGGGTATGGCCGGGCGGTTCTTTGAGCCGGCTACCTAACTTGAGCGCTGCGGCGACGCTGGCCACCCGCTATGGCCAGACCCAGCCTTTCACCTTGCAGGTTGACCACAATGAGCAGGTACGCGCCGGGGTTATTAACGGCCACCCGGTGGTGCACGCGTTTGACCAGGTTTTGAGCCGATCACACAAGCAGCTGGTGCAGCCGTTTAACTTTGTTGTCCCCAAGCAGATGAACAATGTTCGCGCCCTAACCGAGCAGATGCAGGAGATCAACAAGAAGGCAGGTGTACAGGACGACGAGGCTTACACTTCCACCAAGCCTAACCCCACCTTCATGGAAGAGTGGATCGCCAGGCGCAAGAAGCTGACCAACACGGACAGCGAGGACTCTGACTAGGGCCATTCACGCAGCTCCCCTCACTGGGGGCTTGGCTATAGCGCCAGGCCCCCAGTTCAATCCGGTGCAGCCCGGTTCACTCTGGCGCAGCCTGGTCCAGCCCAGCACAACCTGGTGTAACCCGGCGCAACCCGGCGCGGTCTGGTCCAGCCCGGTTCACCCTAGCTCAGCCCGGTCCAGCCCGGCGCAATGACCCCGGCAGCACCTTGCCTGCATGTAAATGCAATAAGGCCTTGCATATAACTTATGTTTGGCATTAAGTTACATTTCGTAAGTGGTGCGCACCACTGCCACCACCTCTGAGTACTCAGCTCACGAGTGGTGTTTGCGCACCTACATCCTCAACATGGAAAAGCGCTTGGTAGCTGGTGAATGCTGCGCCGTTCATTGACAGTGTTTGTTTTTAAGTTGCTGTAGCTATTTTTGAAGCGCTTTTTAACTGGTGATAAGGCATGGAAGAACAAAAAAAACTGCGCTTGGCCCTGGTTGGTGCGCTGGTAGTTATTTTGGTGTTGGTTGGAGCTTTAGTTTGGGCTTTAACTGACGACGACGCCGTTAAGGCTGCTTCTGGGGCTGCAACTCCCGGCACTAGTGGTTCTAGCCAGGCGGGACCTAACCAGACAGGGTCTAACCAAGCAGGATCTAACCAGGCAGGGCGCAGCGATGCTAGTTCTGGAAGTACTTCTTCAACTGCAGGCAGTCAGGCTTCTATCAACCCTACTGGGAAAGTTGATACTTGGGGTTCGGTGTGTGGCCTGGCTGGGGTGGAGCTTAAACCCACAAGGGAGGTAAATATGCCTGCCATGCGCAGCAGTCTGTTTGTTGATAGCACCTCCTACTATTACAACAACCTGACCGGTCCAGCTAAGCGGGCTGATGGTGATGTGCCCACCTGCTACGCCCATAGCAGTGAGGGTGCCATTTTGGCTGCCGCTAATTTTCAGGCATTGAGCGCTGGTGGTCACAAATTAATTGATTTAGTTAAAGCAACTACCTATGAAGATGATGATCAAAAACGCCTGCTAGCCAAGGGTAAAGATTCGCATGAAAATCCCACAACTGTACAAAGTGTTGGCTACGGTATTCAGGTGATTGATGAAAATAATGTTGTTGTGCGTTTAGCTATACGTATCCCTAAGTACCCATATATCTTGAGTCAGAGTACCTTTACTCTAATTTGGGATAAGGGTGATTGGAAAGTTAAGATTGGCCCAGAGGGACCACTAGATATAACGGTAATTAGTTCTGTAGAAAATGCCGGCATGGTGCCCTGGGCAAACTAATACCAGCCTGCTTAGCACAAACGATCATCAGCAGGATTGCATCTAAACATGGTGGGGCTTTCTAAAGAAAGCCCCACCATTTCCACACCCACAACACCTTCATGGTTCACATATTTACGAAACTCATGCCCTCTGAGCCCAATAAATGTGGTCATAGTCATCATAAGACAATTGCTTACGAGAAAAAGCCCTACGCAGCTCCCATCCAACTTCCCCCTCAGCCGGACCAGGAGCAACATCCCCCACAATCGTTGCAGGTATATCAATCAGACCAAAATCGTAATGGATCACGAGTCGAGTCAGTTCATCGAGAGTCAGGTTACCTTCACCATATTCTTTGATCATGCGGGTAACCGTGCATAGGCGCTCGAAACCAAGCTTTTCTAAAGCTTCAGGAACCTGTTCCTCCAACATTGCCTTTACAAGATCCCAGTCAATCTGATCTTGCCAAGGCCGCCTGTAATCATAAAGGTGTTCTTGGGTGCCGGTAAATTCCCAATCAAAGAAATCTAACAACAAGTACAGCTCTTCATCATCAACCTTGCAATAATAGTATTCATCTAAAATCTGACGTACCGTGCGCAACCGGTCCACACCAACCTTACGCACGGCCTCAGGTGCTAAACGCTTAATCGCTTCCTCAGCTACCTGCGGATCAATCGTTAGATCCTTAGTCGGATACTGTTCCATTTCAATCTTTTCCCTTCTGATCAAATACTTCTTGATAAATAAATAGAATCAGAGCTTATTTAGCCATTCTCGCTAACAAAATATGATCGTATTCCTCATAAGTTAACTGCTTACGAGAAACACCTACGCCTATTTCATCACTAACCTCTCCTTCATCGGGACCTACCGCAATGTCGCCAACAAGAGTTGAAGGTATAGTGTATAGACCGAACCTGTAGTTGACCGCTAACCTAGTTAGTTCATCGAGAGTTAGGTTACCTTCACTATATTCTTTAATCATGCGGGTAACCGTGCATAGACGCTCGAAACCAAGCTTTTCTAAAGCTTCAGGAACCTGCTCCTCTAACATTGCCTTCACGAGATCCCAGTCGATCTGGTCTTGCCAAGGACACCTGAAATCATAAACATGCAAACGAGTTCCAGTCATTTCCCAATCAAAGAAATTTAACAACGCTCGCAACTCTTTAGGCTCAACCTTGCAATCAGAGTATTCCCGTAAGATCTGGCGTACCGTGCGCAACCGGTCCACACCAATTTCATCCACAGCCTCAGGCGCTAAACGCTTAATCGCTTCCTCGGCTACCTGCGAATCAATCGTTAGATCCTTAGTAGGATACTGTTCCATTTTGTTCTCCTCTCAAATTCAATGCACCCAAAAGCCAATTAGGGCGCACAAACTCCACCTACTCAGCTAATTAGCGAGCAGGAAACCTAAATAAATCAATGTTTCCATCATTAGGGCAGCGCCAATACAGGCACAGCACTAATTTGCTGCCCTTAAAAGTTTTAGTCGGTTGCAGCGTTATCGACGTTGACTCAGCTGCTTGTTGTTAGGGCCTTGAAGTATCAGCCCCTTCAATCACTATGTTAACCCCAATGCGCCTATATGGCCAGCATTTTTAGTTTGGAAAATTTACAAACATCTGGCCACCAAAATTTACCTGCCCTAGACACTCGAACACGAGCACAGCAGAGCCGGCAAGGGGGCAGCTTAGCTGTCCCCTTGCCGGGGCCCACCTTGGTTAACAAGGTTTAATTGGTGTTGCCCTGATAGCCGCGCTTAAAGGCCAAGACCCACTCAGGCCAGTCCAAACGCTTGTGTTGCCAGCGCGCGTAGATCTCTCCGACCAACCAACACACGGTGCCAACCAGCCAAATGATCATCAGTTGTGGCCGGGTGTTCCACACCTCCCGGGCAGCGAAAAACAGGAACAGGCTCAAAACCAGCGGCCCGCTCGTGCGCATCCTTGTAAATAACTGTTCCATCATGTTCACCTCTAGACACCTGCTTTGTCTGCGGCTACAGAACACTGGCGCAGCCAAGGCAGTAGGGATGGGTGTATGCACAACCACTATGTAGCCGCGCACATATTCATTAAACACCCAACCAAGTGACGGGCGCCATAGAAATTTAGTCAACATTTAAACGGCGTGTGCCCCAAGGCCAAGCCTTGGGGCACACCACCAAACAAAATCACCAACTAGCCTCGCTAGCTACTGCACAAACGTGCACCGCTGCGCAGCGCCCACGCAGCAGCCAGACCTAGACCAGCCAAGCTGCGCCGTCGTCGTAGGCGAAACTAGATACTAAAACGCAACTTACACGCGGGGCTGACGCTGCGCCCACACCACCGGCTCTACGCGGTGACCGGTGTAGAAGGGGGTATCTACGCGCACGTGCAAACGCGCCTCGGTGTAACGCTGAGCGTGCATAACCCCCTCAAGGCGATCAAGGCCGTCAGCCTCAAAAGCCAGCACCCACTCATAGTCGCTCATACCAAAAGCGCTCAAAGTCGAGCCCTTAACATCAGGGTACTGGGCGAAACCATTACGGCCGTGATCAGCCATAATGCGTGAACGCTCAGCTGCATCGAGCAGATACCAGTCATAGGAGCGCACGAAGGGGTACACCATGATCCACTCGCGCGGCACCACGCCCCCAAAGCAGGCGGGAATGTGGCGGCGGTTGAACTCGGCCGGAGTGTGCAGACCCATGCAGCTCCACACCGGCTCCAAGTAGCGCCCTAGTGCACTGGCGCGCAGACGCTGGTAGGCATCCTGTAGCGCCTTGGGGTCGTCGTTAAGCCACCAAATCAGCAGGTCCGCCCCGGCCCTGAAACCGGCCAGGTCATACCAGCCGCGCGTGGAGGCGCCTGAGCCGGCCACATACTGCACCGACTCGTACACCAGGGCCTCACGGACGGCGTCGTCGGCAGGTAGCGGGGCGGCCAGCTTCCAAACCGTGTACAGGGCGTAGTGCTGCTTGTTGTTTACCTCGTCAAAGTCCACGGTGGCGACGTCGCGCGGATCGTGGCGGCTGACAGTGTCTGGATGCCCATGCGGGTGGGTTTTAGCCATAGCTTTCTCCTTTGGCTGTGTGGTTACCTTAGGGTCTTTAGGGTCCTGTGCCCGGCCCGGGTGGCAGATTTTAGGCTCGACGCCGTGGCTCGCCTCAGCTGGGCAAGCTTGGGGCGTCTGGTTCCGGCTTTCGGTTTCTGCAGCCAGTTTGGCCAGGTATTTCTTGCCAACCTTGGGGTGGCCCTGCGGCAAGGGCAGCACCTGCCCTTCCTTAACCAGCTTGTGGGCCTGCTTCTTGGTTAGCGGGCGGCCATCCCAATCCTTAGCGTTGGCACTAATTTGCGCTTCACGCTCTTTCTTAGCGGCTTTTTTGGCAGCTTTCTTAGCTTTTTTCTGGCTGCGCTCAAGCTCCTGCTTAGCGCTAAGCTCCTTAGCTTTCCCCATGTTCAACTCCTAAAACTGTTAAATACGGACGCGGGGGCGAAACGGTCTGGGCCAGGGCGGGCCGGGGTGGCCCCGCTACGACAGCACTGCGGCGGACATACAGTATGGAACGGGCCAGTGCCGGTGGTGTTAACAATTTCGTAGCCTTCGCCACGAGCGTGCGCGGCGCGCTCCTCCATAATGTCCACCAGGGAGGACACAAACTCTGGGTCTTCGCTGACAGTGTCTGCACGCTCATAGCCCAAGCCCAGTTCGGCGGCAGTTTGGGCGGCTTCCGTATCTAGATCGTAGACCACTTCCATATGGTCAGTGATGAAACCAATGGGAGCCACTACCACCGCCTGAATCTGGTCTCGGTCAAGCTGGGCCAGCACGTCATTAATGTCGCTTTCAAGCCACTTGGCGTGCGGCGGGCCAGAACGCGAGCAGTAAGCCAGATCCGCATTCACCTGCTTAACTCCCAGTGCCCACTCCAAAGCTGGTTGTAAAGCCTCAATCAAAGCCTGGTGCTGGGCCACATAACTAATCTCGTTAGCCAGGCGGGGGAAACGCTCCAGCTCCTCAGCGCTAGGGGCACTACCGGCCTCCATGGCCAGCGGAATCGAGTGAGTTACATATAGCAGCTTGATTTGCTGCGGTTTAAAGCCCTGCTCAGCCAGTTTGGCGTAAGCCACCTGAATCGAACGCACCTGGGCGTTAAACATGCCGTCAGTGTTGTAGTAGGGACGCACCTTATCCACGGTCAAAACCCCGGGGGCGTAAGTGTCCTCCAGCTCCACTAGGGCGCTAGCAATATCTTCACGGTACTGGCGGCACCCCGAGTAGGAAGCATAAGCGGAGGTGGGCAAGGCCAAGATGCGGCGAGCGCCGGCGTCGGCCAACTCCCGCAAGCCCTCACTGACGAAAGGATGCCAGTTGCGGTTACCCCACCCCAAGGCAATGTCACAGCCGCGCCGATCCAGTTCGCGCCGCAGGTGGGCCAGTAGGCGTCGGTTACATTCGTTAATGGGCGAAACCCCGCCAAAAAGCTGATAATGCTCACTCACCTGCAGCAAGCGTTCATCAGGTACACCGCGCCCGCGCGTAGCGTTACGCATAAACGGCAGTACATCCTCGGGCCCATTAGGTCCGCCGTAGGACAGCAGCATGATCGCGTCATAGGGCGCAAGTGAAGACATTTCTCTCCTTATTAGACACTGTCAAAGTGTCGCTTGGGCTAGCATCCATGCCTAACACTAGCTGCAAAGCCTCCACGTATGCGTCCTGCTGCCCACTTTCTCCCGCTTTGCGGGCCATAACAGTGGGATTATGGATCAAACGTGCCGCCAAATGACGCAGTGCGCGGGCGGCGTCGTCGGCACTAATGCACCCATCTACCGGACGCAAACGGGAAATCTCCTCACCCACCACCTCATCCACATGCTCACGCAGGCGCCGCACCACCGGATCCATAGAACGCGCCCCCAAGCTGCGCTCAAACTCGCCCACCTCACGGGCCACAATCTCGCGGGCCGCACGCACCTGCTCACCGTGCGCCTGAGGCACTGCGCGCTGCACGCTAAGCAGGTCAATGTAGCTGATGCCAGCCAGGTCAGCTACCGCCGCCTCCACGTCACGTTGCAACGCCAAATCCAAGATCACCAGTGGAGTTTTAACCCGCTGCACAATCTCGCGGGTGAGCACCGGGCTACCCAAGCCGCGACAAGTAACCACCAGGTCTGCTGCGTCAAGCGCCTGCGCTAGCCGCGCCTCATCAACCCAGCCGATGCCACGTCCCTGCGCAAACAGCTGGGCGCGCTCGGAGCGCGAATACACCCGCACATTAGTGGCCCCCAGCTCGCGCAGGGCAGTAACCGTGGCACCCGCATAGGCGCCGGTGCCCACCAGCACAACCTGGGCCTCTTTAAGCGGGCGCAGTTTGGCATCTCGCAAAGCCTGGGCGGCCAGGTCTAGCCCCACCGCCACCACTGAGCGGCCCGAAGAAGCCAAGCCGGTGTGCGTGGCCACCAGTCGACTAGTACGCGAAGCATGTTCCAGGGCGCGCCCCAAATCGCAGCTGAGGGTATCTTCCTCCCAGGCCGCATGGAAGGCACGGCGCAGCTGGCCGGCAATTTCACGCTCCCCTACCACCATAGATTCCAGCCCGGCGGCGGTGGCAAATAGGTCTAGGTGGGCTTTATGCCCGGCCAGGTGGCGCAAATGCACCTGTTCAAGGGGCAGCTCGGCGCAGTGAGCCAGCACCGCGCGCACGTCGTCGGCAACAGCGGGGGCGGCGTCGGAGCCAGAGACGGCGGAACCGGGGCAAGCTGAGCCAGCGCGGGCGGCGTCGGAGCCAGACTGACCAGAGCTAGCCAGCCTGCTTGGGGCGTCAACCAGGATTGCCAGGCGGTTGCAGGTACGCACCACCACGGCGCCGCGCAGGTAGGGCAGCGCGCGCATGAGTTTGGGGCCCAGGTTGTCTACCCGACTGAGTCGGGCAACCTCATCCAGGCTTTGATAACGATGATCGGCGGAGAGTAGATGAATAGTCACAGCGAGTGCTATTCAAGCACCTATCGGCCCGCCACACACAGTTATCTCGCGATTTGCGCAAAACTATTTTTATGCCACCACGACAGTTAACTCTAGAGCGTCGGTTTTCCCTGCAACCGCAAGGTTTTTTAAGTGTCGAAGTGTCATTTTAAATAAATAAAGACGCGGCGTCATAAAAGCGGTTAGGTAAGCATAACTGCCACTAATGCGGTATTTGAAAACGTGAATATTATTTAAATTATCTATGGCTAGAATTAATAAACGATGAATGCTTTGCCGCCACCCAACTCGCCCCAGCCCGCCCTCTTGGCTGCACTTAATGGGCAACGCCCCGCCCGCACCCCGGTGTGGTTTATGCGCCAGGCCGGGCGCTCTCTGCCTGAGTATCGCCAGCTGCGCGCCCAGGTGAATCTACCCATGCTTGAGGCTTGCCTAAATCCGCAGGTGGTTGCACAGGCAACGCTCCAGCCGGTACGCCGCCACGGGGTGGATGCAGCCATTTTCTTCTCAGACATCATGGTGCCGCTACGCCTGGCCGGGGTGGATGTGGAGATTAAACCGCAGGTGGGGCCGGTTTTGTCAGCTCCGATTCGCACACGCGATGACGTTGAGCGCCTGCTTACGTGCGGTTTCGGTCAGGGCACTTGGATCGGTCACGACGGCGCCGCTCACCAGGGCGCTGAGGGTGTGGCAGCCCTGCGCGAGGCTATTGCCCTGATTTTGACCGAGCTAGGCACACCCGCGCAGGCGCCGCAATCAGGGGCGCTGCAGCAAGGGGCGCCACAGCCGCTAGCCGAAGCGCAACCGGTGAGCCCAGCACAGGCCGAACCGGCAGCCGCAGCGCAACCGGCAGTGGCGGCGTCGGCAACCATGCCCGCAGCGCAAGCGACACCTGCAACCCAGCCGACACCCGAGGCACAACCGGCGAGCCCGGCCCAGGTGCAAGCAGCGACCTGGACTCCACTGATTGGCTTTGGGGGCGCGCCTTTCACCCTGGCCGCTTATCTGGTTGAGGGTAAGCCCAGCCGCGATCACCTAGCCGCACGCTCCCTAATGCACGCCGACCCACCCACTTGGGACCTGCTAATGCGCTGGTGCGCGCAGGTCACGGGCGATTTCATAGCATTACAAATTAGCTGTGGCGCCTCGGCGGCACAGCTGTTTGACTCCTGGGCCGGTTCACTTAGCCCCACCGACTACCGCGAGCGCGTGGCCCCATACTCGGCGCTAGCTATTGCGCGGGCGCGCGAGGCGATCAGCCCAACCACTGGCAAGGCGGCGCCACTGATTCACTTTGCTACTGGTAGCGCGCGCCTGTTGCCGCAGATGCTGGCGGCGGGGGCGCAGGCTGTGGGGGTTGATGACCGCACTGAGTTGGATTGGGCCATTGGCCAGCTTGGGGGCAGCTGCCCGGTGCAGGGCAATTTGAACCCGGCTTTGCTCACAGCGCCATGGCCGGTGATTGAGCAGGCCATTGTTGAGTGTTTACGCGCGGGGCGCCAGGCGCCGGGGCATGTGTTTAACCTGGGGCACGGGGTGCCGCCAACTACTGACCCAGCTGTGTTAACGCGAATCGTCGAATTTGTTCATAAGGAAAGCTTATGAATCTGGATACTAGAAACAGTTCCGCCCCGGCCACTCCGGTCGTTTCTCGCCCAAACCCGCTTAGTGACCTGCCCGATGAGGTAGATGCCCTGGTGATTGGCGGAGGGATCGCCGGTCTGTCTGCCGCCTGGCAGCTAACCCAGGATGGGCTCAAACCGCTGCTGGTGGAGGCGCGCGGCTATCTGGGTGGGCTGATTGCCCCCGGCTATATTGGCCCGGTCCAGGTGGATTTGGGTGCTGAGACTTTTGTTCCGCGCGGGGTGGAAACCGCCCAGATGGTAGCCGCTTTGGGGCTGGAGGCACTGGCCCCTAGCGGCGACGGCGCACGCCTGTTTTTACCCCCCAACCGCGCCAATGGTGAAAGTCGCTGGCGTCTGTGGCGCTTCTTGCGTGACGCCTACCTGGGTATTCCTGCTGATCCGAGCGCGGACGACGTCGTCGCCATTTTGGGCGCTAAGGCTGCGCAACGTGCCGCCCAAGACCGCCACCTGGGCAGTGAGGTGGGCCAGGGCGCTGAGGGCGAGACTTTGGCAGGGTTTGTGGCCGCGCGCATGGGGCAGGCGGTGGTTGATCGTCTGGTGCGCCCGATAGTTGCCGGCATTTACACGTGTGATCCGGCCGATCTGGACACTGACACGGTTACGCCGGGGCTGCGTCAGGCTACTCGTGAGCATGGCTGCCTGGCTGATGCGGTGGCTTTCCTGTTGGCACGCTCACGTAAAGCTACTGGTGGGCGCAGTGTTGATAAGTGCGTTCGCGGTGGCATGTTCCAGCTGACTGCGGCTTTGAGTCAGGCCATCACGACGGCGGGAGGCACTGTGCTCACTCGCGTTGGGGCCCAGCAGCTCATTGCTCCCGACGCCGCAGGCAACGCTGACACTGCAAGCGGCGCCGCTACCTGCGGCGCTAGTGGCGCCAGCAACGCGGCTTCCCACGACGCCAGCGACAGCGTCGGCTACTGGCAGGTGGTGCTGGCTCCCACCAAGCCGGGCCCGACTCCTTCGAGCGAGCCGGTCCCTGCCGGCACGCCGCGTACTTTGCGCACTAAGCGCCTGGTGGTGGCTTGTTCGGCGCGCCCAGCCTTGCGGCTGCTGGCCAGCGCAAACTTGGCGGCCTTAGACACTGACATCACTATCCCGATGGGCGCGCCCATTGCGCGCTACTCACTGCTGGTTGATAGCCCCGAGCTGGACGCCGCCCCGGTGAGTCAGGGCCTGCTCGTGGCTCCGGCGTCGCCCGCAAGCTGCGCCGACACCCAGGCCAAGCCGGACCAGTCCACCCCCGACACCCAAGCCGACTCAGAACCATGCGCCGACACCCAGCCCGGCGCCGTCGAGATCAGCAAGCAGGCACACCCAACCCAGCCCGGCGCCGTCGAGAGCCCCGTGGGAGCCAAGGCCCTGTCGCATTTAAACGTTAAATGGCCCTGGATCGCGCAGGCTTTGGCGCCGCACCAACATTTATTGCGCCTGTCGTATGGGCGTTTAGGGCAAAGTGAGCCGCAGGTAAGCCTGGAGCAAGCCCTAGCTGACGTGCGGGTTTTGACAGGCGTAACTATCAGCCCCGAGCAGGTAAGCGAGCACAAGCTGGTGCGCTGGAATGGCACTTTACCGCCACTGCCGCCCAGCTACCGCGCGCGCATTGCCGCTTTTATGAGCCAGGTTGAAAACATTGAGGGTTTGGCGGTTACTGGCGCCTGGGTTGGCGGTACGGGCGTAAATGTGGTGGTCGCTCACGCACGCACGAACGCCAGGCGGCTACAGCGCTCATAGCGCCACAGTCCGCATAGCACTACGAATATATAGGAACTTCTTATGAGTGAAAAAATTGTGCGTCTGGGGACGCGCGGATCGGCTTTAGCTTTAGCCCAGTCGGGCATGGTGGCGCGCATGTTGGAAACTGCCGCCGCCGCCCAGGGGCTGGATTGGCGCGTGGAGCTGGTTAGCGTGCGCACCCAGGGTGACACTTCGCGCGCAGCGCTAAGCCAACTTGGAGGTATTGGGGTGTTTGCCGCCCAGCTGCGCACTCAGCTGTTAGAGGGGCAGGTGAATTTGGCGGTGCACTCGTTTAAGGATCTACCCACCGCCCCGGTTGCAGGGCTACGCATTGCCGCCACCCCGCGCCGGGCAGATCCGCGCGATGCTCTGGTGGCTTCAAACGGCCTGAGTCTGGCACAGTTGCCTAGTGGGGCTAGCGTGGGTACGGGGTCGCCTCGGCGTGTGGCGCAGTTGAAGGCGTTACGCCCCGACATTAAGACCGTGGATTTGCGGGGTAACGTGCCCACGCGGCTGGGGCGCGTGCGCGGGGTTCAGGTTGCCGCCGACGCTGGCACATCCCCCCAGGCTCTTGGTACCGGCGCTGATTTGGACGCCGTGGTGCTGGCTTGCGCTGGCCTGGAACGACTGGGCTTGGCTGAGCACATAAGCGAGGCTTTCAACCCTGAGCGAATGCTGCCGGCGGCGTCGCAGGGAGTGCTAGCTATTGAGACCGCTCAGGAGCTTGACCCCCAGCTGGAGGCGGTGATCGCCCAGGTGAATGATCCGGCTTCACACCTGGCTGCGGTGGCTGAGCGTGCGGTGATGTCTACTTTGCAGGCTGGGTGCGCAGCACCCGTGGGCACTTACGCCTACCTGGTGCACGCCGGCTTTGATTATGAGCTGCACTTAGAGGCCGGGGTGTTTGCTCTCGACGGCGCCGCCAGCGTGCGTAGTCGCCAGGCCGTGACGCTTGGGGGCGTGGACCTAGCAAAGGCTTGCCACCTGCAAAAAGCGGCGGAGTTGGGTCAGCGCGCCGCCCAGGATTTGTTGGCGCAAGGCGCCGGGCAGGTAGCGGATTTGCAGGCTGTTAAGGAGCGTGGTTAAAGAGTTAGGGGCGCGGCTGAGACAGTGCTAAGCCCGGGATTAAGGGCGCGGTGAGGATAGCAAAAGCCGCGACAACGCTGAGGCTACGGTGACAGGGCAACAAGTAAGCGCGCAGCAAGGTGACAACTAAGGTTTTGCGATCGGATTTAGAGGTAGATGGTTATGGTTGTTTCACGTGAAACACTCGCCGGTTTACGGGTGGCTTTGCCGCGCCTAAAGTCCGACGACGCCATTGCGGCAGCCCTTAAAACTGGCGGCGCCCAGGTGGATACTTTCGCGCTAACCCAAACCATTCCCATTGAATCTGAGCAGTTAGAACAGATGCGCCAAAGGCTTGCATCTGGCTATTACGCCTGGGTGGTGCTGTCTTCTTGGCGAGCAGCACAGGCCGTGCTGCCGCAGCTAAATGCGCTTGCGCTAGCACCCGCCTCAGCCCACACGCCACACCCACCAACCTCAGCCCCCGCACTCAACTCACCCACCCTCGCATTGAGCTCATTTGCACTAGCCTCGGAAGCTGCGACTAGCGATAGTTCTACTAAACAGAGCCTTGGCCGCGCCAACCAACCAGATTCCGTTCAACAAGCAGATTCCATTCAAGGAAACACGCACTTGGCAGTAGTTGGCCAGTCCACTGCCGAGTGGGTAAACAGCCACTACGCACTTAAGCCCACCCTGGTGGGTGCGGGTAGCGCCGCCAAGCTACTGGAAATTTTCCCGACGCCGCCCGCCACCCCAGCCACGCCGCAGCAACCCACTGCAACCGCGCCCGTCGCACCACCCATCATCTGCCTGCCTCAGTCGCAGCTAGCCGCCCCCACGCTAGCCCAGGGACTTAGCCAGCTTGGCTGGCAGGTGGACGCCGTTGCAACCTACACCACCGCCCCCCTCACCCAGCTACCAGCCCACCTCAAAACCCAATGGCAAGCCGGGGCGTGGGACGCCGTCGTCGTCACTGCAGGCTCTAGCGCCCAGGCCCTACTGCAGCTGCTGGGACCCCCGCCTAAGAAAACCGCAGTGGTCAGCATCGGCAAATCCACCACCGCACGCTGCCGCGAACTGGGCCTGCGCGTAGACGCCACCGCCGCCACGCCGCGAGCCGAACACATCACCCAAGCCATAATTAACCTATTTAAAGCAAAGGATTTTTCATGACCACCATCCCCAAAAGCGCCCTGGACCTGCTAGCCAGCCACGGCGTCGCGCCGGCTCCCATTCCCACGCTGCGCCCGCGCCGCCTACGCTCCACCCCGGCCATGCGCGCCCTGGTTAGCCAGCACCGCATCGACCCGGCCAAACTGATCCTGCCGGTGTTCGTGCGCGAGGACATTAGCGAGCCGCAAGCCATTAGCGCCATGCCCGGCGTCTACCAGCACACCCTGGACTCGCTGCGGCGTGAGGCGGTGGCCTGCGCTGAAGCTGGCGTGGGCTCAATTGACCTATTCGGGGTGCCCGCAGTGCGCGACGCGGCGGGCAGCCAGGCCTGGGCCAGTGAAGGAATTTTGAACCAGGGTATCGCTGCTGTGCGTGAAGAGGTGGGCGACACAGTGGTGGTTTGCGCCGACACCTGTCTCGACGAGTTCACCAGCCACGGCCACTGCGGACTGCTAGACGAGCACGGCGACGTCGACAATGACGCAACCTTGCCGCTCTACCAGGCCATGGCCGTCAGCCAGGCCGAAGCCGGCGCCCACATGGTCTCCCCCTCAGGCATGATGGATGGGCAGGTGGCCGCCATTCGCCAGGCCCTAGACGCCTCCGGTCACGCCGACGTGGCAATCCTGGCTTACTCGGCCAAATACGCCTCCGCCTACTTTGGGCCCTTCCGTGAGGCCGTGGGCTCCACCCTCAAGGGTGACCGGCGCACCTACCAGCAAGACCCCGCCAACCGTCGCGAAGGCCTGTATGAGGCACTGCTCGACGCCGCCGAGGGGGCTGACATGGTGATGGTTAAGCCCGCCGGCCCCTACCTGGATGTGCTCAGCGATGTGGCCGCAGCCAGCGACATTCCGGTGGCGGCCTACCAGGTCTCCGGGGAATTCGCCATGGTTGAGGCGGCCGCAGCCAACGGCTGGATTGACCGCGAGCGCGTGATCCTTGAAAGCGTGCTGGGCATTTTCCGTGCCGGCGCCGATACGGTACTTACCTACTGGGCCCGCGAAATCGCCCAGATGCTGCGCTAAGCCAACGCCGCAGGAAAAACAGACCAAACGCTGCGATAGGACTTAATTATGAATCTAAATGAACACTTATTTACCCAGGCCAAGGGGATTATTCCGGGTGGTGTTGACTCCCCCGTACGCGCCTTTGGGGGCGTGGGCGGCACCCCGCGTTTCATCAGCGCCGCTAAAGGGGCCTACGTTACCGACGCCGACGGGCGCGACTATGTGGACCTGGTGGGCTCCTGGGGCCCAGCCCTGCTAGGCCACGCCCACCCGCAAGTGGTGGCCGCCGTGCAGGAGGCCGCCGCACGTGGACTATCCTTTGGTGCCCCTACCCAGAGCGAAACCCTACTGGCTCAAAAGGTGCGTGAACGAGTGCCGTTTGTGGAGCGGGTGCGTTTTGTTTCCACCGGCACCGAAGCCACCATGACCGCGATCCGCCTGGCACGTGGGGCCACCGGGCGCGAGCTGATCATTAAATTCGCTGGCAACTATCACGGCCACAGCGACGGCCTACTGGCTGCGGCCGGTTCAGGCGTAGCCACGGGCGGCCTGCCCGGTAGTGCGGGTGTGCCCGCAGCGATTACCGCCTGCACCATCGTGTTGCCCTATAACGACTTTGAGGCGCTAGAAGCCTGCTTCGCCGAACGCGGTCAGGAAATCGCGGGCGTTATTTTCGAAGGCGCCCCCGCCAATATGGGTAGCGTGCCCCCACTGGCCGGCTGGAATGAGCGCATCCGTTCCCTATGCACCCGCTACGGTGCGGTAATGATTTTGGATGAGGTACTCACAGGTTTTAGGGTCAGCTCTGCCGGCTGGTGGGGTTTGGAGGCTGTGGCCGGCTGGCAAGAGCACGACGGCGCCACCCCCGCCACCGCGCTAAGTGCTGAGCTAACCACCCCTGCTGCCCTGGCACAGCTAGGCGCAGCCGGGACTATCGGCGCAGGCGGAACCGCCGGCTCAGAAGCCACTAAAGCGGCTGTGCCCGACGCCGTCGCCACAGCTGAGCCCAGCGCCGTCGCCACCCCCAAATGGGTGCCTGACCTGGTGACTTTCGGCAAGGTCGTGGGTGGAGGGATGCCGCTAGCAGCCGTGGCCGGGCGCGCCGACATCATGGACCTACTGGCGCCGCTGGGGCCGGTGTACCAGGCGGGCACACTCTCAGGTAACCCGCTAGCCACCGCCGCCGGACTGGCCACACTAGAGCTGGCCGACGTCGACGTTTACAACACCGTCAACGCCAACGCCCAGGCTGTGGGTGAGATTGTGGGTCAGGCACTAACCCAGGCCGGAGTGGCGCACCGCGTGCAACGCACCGGCTCGCTGATGTCCATCATGTTTGGCCCTCAAGCGGCCAGCAACGGCGTCTACAACTACGACCAGGCGCGCCAGCAGGAAACCTGGCGTTACGCGCCCTTCTTCCACACTTTCCTGGAGGCAGGGGTGGCGCTGCCGCCGTCGATCTTTGAAGTGTGGTTCCTATCCGCAGCTCACGGCGAGGCAGAGCTGGAAAAGATCGCTAGTGCTGCCCCGCGCGCTGCCGCAGCAGCCGCTGCAGCCCCAGCACCAGTCCAGTAACCAGCGCACCAAACGCCAGGCCGAACACGCCCGAGCAAGCCGTCTCCACGCACCACTTGACCACGCCGCTTAGCGAGTCGCCCAGACCCTGGGCGGCGTGGGTGGCTGCGTGGGCGGCGTGTTCCACCAGGTGATGCAGGGCGCCCACACCCAGGTTGTTGAGGGCCTCAATCACGATGTGTCCACCCACCCAGAGCATAGCCACGGTGCCAACCACCTCGATCACGCGGAAAACGCGCGGCATGGTTTTGACGATGGCACGACCCAGTTTCTCCTGGCCGCGACGCACCAGGGCCAAGCCCAGGTCATCCATTTTCACCAGCAGCGCCACCAGGCCGTATACAAAGAACGTCATGATGAAGCCCACCACCACCATGATGGCGACTTTGCGCAGGTTGTCGTTGGTGTGCAGGCCCGCCAAAGACACCAGCATGATTTCAGTGGAAAGAATCAGGTCTGTGCGCACCGCCGAGCTGACAATGGCTTTTTCCACGGCGGCCGGATCTGCGGACTTGTCACTGGCGCCGTGGGAGTCCTCATGTTCCTTGATGACCCCCCAGGCACTAAGCACTTTCTCTGCGCCCTCAAAACACAGGTAAGTGCCTCCCACCAGCAGCAAAATAGGCAGCGACCAGGGTGCCAGCCAGGTCAGCAATAAGGCCACCGGCAAAATAATGCCCAGCTTGTTGATCAGTGAGCCGCGCGCGATGCGTTTAATAACCGGCAGTTCGCGTTCAGGCTTGATGCCCTGCACGTATTGGGGAGTCACGGCGGTGTCGTCAATAACCACCCCGATTGCCTTGCTAGATGCTTTGGTTGCGGCTCCCGCCACGTCATCAACCGAGGCGGCGGCGGCTTTGGCCAGGGCGGCAATGTCGTCAAGAAGGGCGACTAGACCGATACTCAAGTGACTCCTAAAACTGGTGTTGCATTCAGTGTTAGTTAATATCCAAACTGATTTTGTCTCTCATGACAAGCACAGGCAGGCATGCAGACAAATACAGGCAATGCAGACAAACACAGGCAAAATCGTCCCTTCCCTATGATTTTTTCATGGGGTTTTATAGGGAACGGACGAAATCTGCGTATCTGTAAACCATATCTGCGCGTCTAGCCATGTATGCCTGGAAACTACGTATGCTTGGTTGACCAGAGACATGGTCAGACAAAGGGGCCTCTGGCTGGTCAGGGTTATCAAAATGGGCACACGCCTGCAGAGTCCGGCGTCGGAGAACTATGCGGCCAGCGAGATCGCAACCAGCCAGGCCGGCGGTAACCAGCCAGGGCGGCGGCGGTACCGTCGGCGTCAACGTTAGAAGACCTATGAGGTTGAGCCAAAAACCAGGCCACTCAGGTGGACATGCAACATACATGCCTTGAGCCGCATAGGTATACACAATGTGAGCATGCGCCGCGTAAGTGCCATGCAAATACTGACATTTCGTCCGTTCCCTATAAAACCCCATGAATTTTTTATAGGGAAGAGATGATTTTGCCTGTATTTGTACTGTCTGTATTTGCATGCATTTTCTGCCTGCAGACATATTTTACCTGCAATTGTATATCAGCCCAGGACTTTGGTGGACTCCACTGCCTCACTGTTAGCCTGGTTGCGCCGAGCCAGAATTGGCCGCAGCACCAAACCAATTATTAATGCCGGAATTATAAATAGCAGCAAATGGCCAATGTGCCCCAGATATTCATTGCCGCTATATCCAGCCACTCCGCAGCGCAGCGCATCAATTACCGGCTTTGCAGGTAAATATGGGCTTAGTTCAGATAGGAATCCTGGCAAAATAGCCAGCGGGAAAGACCCACCCGCACCGGAAACCTGCATCACTAAAAACAGAATACTAATCGCTTTGCCAACGTTTCCAAACGCGGCCACAAACGAATAATTAATCAGCGAAAACACTATTGCCGCAAGCCATGCGGTTATCATAAATAGCCATGGATGCACCGATTGCACATCCAAAAACAGCAATAAACCGCCAGCCACTAAAGTCGCTTGCGCCAAACCAATTGTGGCAAAAATACCCCAACGTCCAAAAAATACTTGCGAAGGCCGCAATTTCGACACATTAGAAACCGGCTGTGCGCGCACCACCACACCAATTAGCATGGTACCCATCCACATCGCCACGGTTGCGTAAAGTGGCGCCATGGAGGAACCGAAATTTTCCACCGCGTAAATCGGGTGGCGCTCCACCACGGCCGGCGTAGTCAGGGCTTGGGCCAGGCGCTGGGGGTCGTCGCCAATAATTTTTTGCACCTGCGCCAAGTCGCCACTATCAATCGCCCCGCGCAGCTTTTCAGACAGTGTCTTCATCTGAGCCCCGGCAGCGCTGAGATCTTTAGCGGCGCCGTCGAGGTTAGTTTTCATTTGCGTCAGCTTGGCCTGTAGCGAGCCCGCCCCACTGCCTCCCAGTGAGGTGGAAACCGACTCGCGCACCTGCCCCAAACCGTCGGAGACCTGCGCCAAATCTGCGGCCAGCTGGTTAGCTTGGGGCGCGATGTTGGTGTCAACCGTGGTTTTGAGGCCGCTTAGCTCGGTTTTGGCCTGGTCAATCAGGTTTTTCGCCTCGGTAATGGAGGCCTGCGAGTCACCGGATTTATTGGAGATCTGCGTGGCCGCCGACTGCAGCGACGTAGCCGCGCTGTTGAGCCTGCTGATAATCCCATCGAGGCTGGTCAGCACCCCTTGCGCACGGGTAGGGTCGGGCAGCTGAGCGATCAGCGTGGCCAGGTTGTCGCGCACCTTCTGGTAGTTGGCGGCCTGCGCCTGTAACCCACTGGCCTGCTGGTTTAGGCTGGTCACAACGGCGGAGACAGACTGCCCGGAGGAGGCGCTCACCTGGTCTGCGGCGGCATTGACTGAATTTAGGGCCGTGGTGGAGGCGTTAAAGGCCCCCTGCAAGGCTTGGTTTGCATTGGCGACGGCGCTCTTGATGTTCCCGGTTTCGGTTGCCACTTGCCCTAGCTGGGTGCGTAGCTGCTGGGCGTCTTTGGACCCCTGCCCCACCAGACTGACGGAGCTGGTCACCAGCCCATTGGCGCCGTCGACCAAGCCACCATAGGAAGTGAGCAGGTTAGCGGCACTATCGAAGCGAGTAGACAGTGTCTCCACGCGCCCCACCACAGTATTTAAAGCGTTGGTAGCCTCGGGGGTAGACAGCTGGGTGGACACTGTCTGGGTTAGGTTCAGCACCACCTCCCCCACAGTTTTGGTGAACACCGCGTTCACCTGGGTGGAAACCGCCTGCGCCCCAGCCCCGGCGATCTTGGGGGCAATACCGTTGCGTTTTTCGTTGATGTAGTAGTTCAACTGCGTGCTTTGGGCGCTGGAAGAGAAGAAACTGAGCATATTTTTGCTAAAGCCCTCGGGAATCACGATGGCCGCATAATATTTACCCGATTTGGTACCCTCCAGCGCCTGCGCGGGCGTGGTCACCTCCCAATTGAGCTGCTTGTTGGCACGCAGCGCGGAAACCACCTGCTCGCCCGCATTAATTTTCATGGGAACCAGGTCGCTTTTGTAGCCGGTATCAGCATTGGCGACGGCGACTGTCAGGTTGCGCGTGTTGCCAAACGGGTTCCAGGAGGCAGCCACATTAAACCAGGCAAACACCGCCGGAATTACCACTAGCCCGAGGATAATCACCATGCTGATCACGTTGATGCGGGCGCGGCGTAGATCGTCGCGATATAGCTGCCAGGCCCCAGCAAGTGGCTTAGCCTGGGCTTTTCGGCTGGTCCGGGTTTGGGTGGCCGTGCGGGTTGGGGCTGTAGAGCGCCCCTGCGCGCGGGTGGCGGCGCGGGTTGAGGCGGCGGCGCGAGCCCGAGCCTCATCGTCATACTTGACACTGTCAGGCGTCTTAATGTCAGAGCGCGAGGCCGACGCCGCACTGCGCTTTTCATCTGCGTGCTTCATCGGCCTTCTCCTTCGTCTACAACCGGAATCTGCGTAGTTTCAGCCTGACTGCGCCCCGCTGCCGCTGCGGCGTCGGCACCACTGCTGGAACCGTCAAGGCTGTCACCAGTAATGCCACCACTATCAACACTAATTTCAACCAACGCCAGCGGCGAGCGAGAGCGCCCCTGGCGGCGTCGCCCCATATGCCCATGCAGCATGGTCTTAATTTCGCCGTCACTCATTTCCAGCAAAGCCGCCTGGCGCTCCAGACGGTCGCGGCGATACTCCATATAAACCAGGAAGCCGATCATGGCCACCAGCCACGCCATCCACACCGCCACGTAGGTGATTTTCTGGTTGGTGGTGCTAAAACTGCTAGTCAGGGCGGTAACCGCCGGCACCACCACGCCCAGCACAATCGCTGCTACGCGCATACGCGGATACAGGCGCTCAAAGCGGCGGCGCTGATAATCGGTTTCCCAGCGGTAATCTTCACGGTCGGCCAGGGCATGGAGAATCTGAGTAGTGCGCCAACGGCGCGAATCGCGGGTCTCCTCGGCGTTAAACAGGCCGCCCTCAGCAATGGCTGCAGCGGTCAGGCGATTGATGTTAACCAAGAAGGGCCGTAGCCCAATCCCCACAGCGAAAGACCCAGCCGCCATTAGCGCCAAAACCCCCAGGTCAGCCAAGAAATGGTGGGCGTAGAAGCCACCAATAACCTCTCGCACAGCCGCCACCCCATATTTAAAGGGCAGCACCGGGTAAACCCAGCCAAAGAAACTAGGCACCATTTCAATTGGGTATAGACCGGAAGAGCCAGGAATCTGTAAAATTACCATAACAACACAAAGGCCCTTACCAATATGCTGAAAGGACACACTAAGTGCATAGATAATAGACAGATAAGCCCAACCAATAAGGATTGTTGCCAGGTAGAACAGCACCGCACTTTCGTGCTGCACGCCTAGGATCAGGTCGCCGGTGGTGACCACAATGGCTTGCACTGCACTAATTGCGGCCATTAACAGCCAGCGACCCATATACGCCTGCGTGTGCGTGATGGCCCCGATTCCCTCGCTGTCTACGTTCAGCTTGATCAGGACCACCAGCATAAACGCACCCACCCATAAGGTCAGGTTGGTGAACACTGGGGCCATAGCCGAGCCGTAGTTAGCCACCGGGTAAACCTTGTGAGTGCTTAGCAGCGTGGGTGAAAGCATGAAGTTAGCAACCTTGTCAGCGCTCACGTCAAGCTTGTCGGTGAGCTGACGCAAGGCTGAGGTGCCGCTGATTGCCCCCAGGTCAGCGCGGGTGGATTCCAGATCGCTTTGCAGCTGCGTCAGGGTGGTGGCGCTTTGGTTCAGGGCGTTTTGCGTGGCGGCCAGGTTTTTATCCAGCTGGGTGAGCATGGATTTTAGCTGCGTGATCTGCTGGTTTTGGTTACTGACAGTAACCGCCAGTGTGCCCGAGAGGCGGTCCATGTTGTACAGCGAGCTACTGACCTGCGGCAGCGAAGAGGAAAAAATACTTTCTCGCGCGGAGCCAAAGGCAGTGGTGGAGGCGTTAGCCGCAGTGTTTAGCGCACTGGCGGCGTCGCTAAGCGAGGTGGAAGTGGCCGAAATTGAGCTGCCCACTGTGCGCAGATTGCTTAGGCTGGTGGCGGCATTGGTGTTTTGCTGCGTCAAAATTGCCAGCGCATCAGAGCCCCCGGGCACATTCCCCAGCCCCGCATTTTGCAACTGGGTCAGGATTTGAGCTTGGGTTTGGTTGATTGACTCTAGCTCACTCACGACGCCGTCAACTCGCCCCTGTGCGGATTGCACCGCCCCGTTAAGGTTGGCTGCATTTACTGACAGTTTGCCGGTGGCTTGAACCGTGAGGCTAGCTGATTTATCGAGTATGCCCGGGGCTTTGGAAGAAAAGTCGGTGATGGTTGTGGCCGTGGTGGACAGCAGCGTGCCGGTGTTTGTGGCGATCTGGCTCAGGTTTGTGACCTGGGTTTGCAGCGCGGTCAGTGAGTTTTGGGCGCTGGCAATTTTGGTGCGCGCCTGGTCAATTTGCTGGCTTTGGCTTTGCACTGAAGCTGCGGCGGCAGCTAGTTTTTGGGCCCCCTGGGCCAGGGATTTATCTGTGCTTGCGTTAGCGGTGGCGGTTTGGGCGCGCACGTGCTTAGAAAAGTCTCCCAACTTGGTGGTTACCACCTTGGATACTTGCGAGACAAAAGCGGAGTTAATTTTTCGATCCAATGTAGTGGCGCCAGCGTTAGTGATTTGCGGGGCCACCGCATTGAGTTTTTGGTTGACGTAATACTCCAGCTTGGGCTGCCTGTAATGCTGCGGGTCCATAAAGCTGACCAAGCTGGTGGAGAAGTTAGCAGGGATGATGATAGCCGCATAGGACCTACCGGTTTTTACGTCGTCGATAGCCCCCTGCCGCGTGGTGAAGTACCAGCCCAGGTCGTGATTGTCTTTAATTTGGGCGGCTACTTGGGCGCCGGCGTCGATCTTGCCGGTAGCGGCGGTGGTGGCGCCCTTATCTTCATTTACGACGGCGACGCGCAGGTGGGAGGTGTTGGCGTAGGGGTCCCAGAAGCCGGCGATATTGAACCAGGCATACATTGCGGGTAAGAAACACACGCCCACCACTACGATCACAGCGAAAGGCACGCGCAAAATGCGCCCAATATCGCGCCTGAAAATTTTGAAAGCTACCCGCAAACCCACGTCACCTTTCAGTTGGACCATGCATCAGCTGCGCATGTATCTGGGGAAAACTCGCAGCTAACAAGACTTCAAGTCTAACTATCCATGCTCACCAACCACATACGCCACTTATAGAGGTCAGCGGTGAAAGTAAGCACCCTTAATGTGACCTATGCCCTTATGCGTGTGGCGTAGTTATTAACAAGGGTGAAGCGCGGATTTAAACTCAATACATGGAAAACAACGCAGCCGCTTTCTCCACTCGCGCGATTCACTTGGGTTTTGAGCCAGATCCGGTCACCGGTGACGTGGTTCCCCCTATGCATGTGACCAGCACTCACGTACAAAATGCTCCCGGCGATCTCAAGCAGGGCTTTGAGTATGGTCGTTGTGGCAACCCCACCACCAACGCTTTCGCCGGCGCCCTAGCCGCCCTGGAAGGCGCCACCCATGGATTCGCCTTCCCCTCAGGCATGAGCGCCGAGGATACCGTGGTACGCCTGCTAACCCGCCCCGGCGATCACATCATTCACTCAACCGACGTTTACGGCGGCACTCACAAGCTTTTCAGTGTCATTAAGCCAGCCGAGGGCTTCACCTCAGCGGCTGTGGACCTTACCGATTTAGGTGTGGCCGCGCGCGAAATTCGCGCCCAGCACCCTCAGCTGGTGTGGGTGGAGACCCCCTCTAACCCCTTCCTAACGGTTACCGACATTGCCGCCGTCGCCGAACTATGTCACGAGGTGGGGGCACTTTTGGTGGTTGACAACACCTTCGCCACCCCGCTGCTGCAGCGCCCGTTGGAGCTGGGCGCTGACGTGGTGGTGCACTCCACCACTAAGTACATTGGTGGACACTCGGATGTGGTTGGTGGCGCGGTGGTGCTGCGCGACGGTTTGCAGCTACCTGAACATGTCACCCCCTTCTTTGATTCTCGCGACGCCGCCGAGGAGCTGACCCGTCTGCAGATGACTTTGGGGGCCATTGAGTCCCCGCGCGACGCTTTCCTAGCCCACCGTGGCCTAAAGACCCTGGCAGTGCGCGTGGAACGCCACTGCACCAACACCCAGGCGGTGGCCGAGTTCTTGCAGGCCCACCCCAAGGTAACTGCCGTCTACTACCCGGGCCTGCCCAGCCACCCGGCGCACGAGTTGGCTCAGCGCCAAACCCCGCTGGGTAGCGGCGGGGTGCTTTCTTTCGAGCTGGCCAATGAGGACGACGCCATCCGCCTAACCGGCCTGACCCGCGTGTTTGCGCTGGCTGCGTCGCTGGGCGCGCCCGAGTCGCTAATCGAGCATCCGGCAATCATGACCCACTCGACCCGCACCGGCGGGGTTGGGGGCGTGCCCGGAACCCTGCTGCGTCTGGCCGTAGGCCTGGAGGACGTCAACGATCTAATCGCCGACCTTGATCAGGCCCTAGCCCAGATCTAAGGCCGCGCTAGCTGCCTGACTGGACCAGCCGGGCGCCGTCGTCGGCCCTAAAACCAACCCAACGCAAGCCGCCCTGCCAACTGGGTCACACCAGTAGCGGGGCGGCTCACGTGTGTCGAGCCTTACCTAGCCATAGGTCTCTGACATAGGCTGACGCGGTGAGTACCGCATTGACACATCTTCCTGACACAGCGCTAGTTTTTGAAGGCGGCGGTATGCGCGGGGTGTACACTGCCGGACTGGTGGCCACCCTGATCGAGGCTGGCCTAGATTTTCCGCATGTTTCCGGTATTTCTGCGGGTAGCTCGCACACCGTTAACTATGTTTCACGTGATGCCGCCCGCGCCCATGACTCCTTTGTGGATGTGGCTCTCAGCCCCGAATTTGGCGGCTACAAGCACTGGCTAGCCGGGCGCGGCATCTTCAATGTGGACTATCTCTACCACGACATTGCCGAAGCTGACGGCGATTTCCCCTTCGACTACGACACTTTCATGGCCAACCCAGCGCAGATACGTGTTGGCTCTTTTAACGCCACACGCGGTCAGGCCGTTTGGTTTACCAAAGAAGACATGCATAGCGTCTCTGACGTGGGCTTACTTGCGCGCGCTTCATCCACCTTGCCGGTACTGATGCCGCCGGTAGAGATCGACGGCGACACTTACGTAGACGGCGCTCTTGGCCCCAACGGCGGTATTCCGCTGGACGCCCCTATGCGCGACGGTTACCGCAAATTCCTGATTGTGCTCACCCGCCCACGCGACTTCATCAAGCCGGCCACGCGTCTGGGCACCCACGCCAGTATGCGCGCCGCTTTCCCACGTCTACCTTCCATTGCCGACGCTGTCACCGCCCGCAGCGCCCGCTACAACGCCGCCCGCAAAACCGCTTTCAGGCTGGAAGCTGAGGGGCGCGCCTATGTCTACTGCCCGGAAGTCACCGAAATTTCCAAGCTCGAAATGCGCTATGAAGTGCTCGAAGAGGCCTACCAGGTGGGTTACGCCCAGGCTCAGCGGGAGCTGCCGGCAATCAAGGAATTCCTGGGGGTCTAGGTAGGGTCCACAGTGCCCGGGGCGCAGGCTAGCTTGGGAATTACCAGCCAGGCGTGGCGGCGTCGGGAGCACAGGGCGACGACGGAAAGGACCCAGGCGCCGTCGTCGAGAGCACGGGCCAAGGGTGGAAGGCAGCCAAACGTAGCGGCATCGGGAGCACAGGGCGACGACGGAAAGGACCCAGGCGCGGCGGCGTCGGGAGCGCCACCCCATAAGACGGCCCCGAATCAGGGCATACTGAGCGCGTAATTTGCGCCACGCAGACACCCTAAGACAACTAGAATTTACTAAATTCCTAGTTTTCGAAGGAGACGTCATGGCACACGAGGCGCTCGTGCAGGCTCTACCCAAGGTTGAGCTGCACGTACACATTGAGGGCACGCTAGAGCCGGAGCTGAAATTCAAGTTGGCCCAGCGCAACGGCATCAAGCTACCTTTTAGTAGCGAGCAGGAAGTTAAGGACTCCTACACTTTCGACGATCTAGCTTCCTTCCTAGACGCCTACTACGACGGCATGAACGTGCTGCTCACCAGCGAAGACTTCTATGACCTGGCCATGGCCTACTACCGCAAGGCCGCCAGCCAGGGACTGCGTTACGCAGAAATTTTCTTTGACCCCCAGGCACACACCTGCCGTGGGGTCAGCTTCCACACCGTGATTTCTGGTCTGCGCCGCGCCCAGCTTGAGGCCGAGCAAACCCTGGGCGTATTTAGCCAGTTCATCATGTGTTTCCTGCGCGACTTCCAGCCCGAATACGCCATGGCTACGCTGCTGGAGTCGCTGCCCTACCAGCAATGGATCGTGGGGGTGGGCCTGGACTCTGACGAAACCGACCACGAGCCAGCCAAGTTTGCCGCAGTCTTTGCCCGCGCCCGCCGCGAGGGATACCAGCTGACTATGCACTGCGACGTCGACATTAAAGACTCTATTGAGCACATCCGCCAGGTCATTGAGGACATTCAGGTGCAGCGAGTGGACCACGGCACCAACGTGGTGGAGAACCCGGAGCTGGTTACGTACCTGGTGGAGCACCGTATTGGGTTGACCAGCTGCCCGATTTCGAACCTGTGGATTTCTGAGTCTGACAAGGTTGAGTTGGTTAAGCAGCTAGTTGCCGACGGCGTTTTGGTGACTATCAACTCTGACGACCCGGCCTACTTTGGCGGCTACATCGGCGACAATTTCCAGCGCGTGGCCGATCATGATGGGGTTGATGAGGACTTCCTGCGTACCCTGGTGGCTAACGCGATCGAGATTTCCTGGGCGCCACTGGCTGTAAAGCAGCGCCTGCGCGAAGAGCTCGCTGCGCTCTGATTACAGCCGCTGGCAGGCAGCCGGAGAATGGCAGGCAAAATCAGACAAGCACATACAAACACAGGCAAAATCATCCCTTCCCTATAAAAATTCCATGGGGTTTTATAGGG
>ERZ773180.81-NODE-81-length-76143-cov-4.668042_pt1 | contig 76143 bp, 91 predicted proteins | sample MGYA00511080_ERZ773180 | MGnify/ENA primary metagenome ERZ773180 (study PRJEB29015, sample SAMEA2738175) | human oral metagenome | biome: human oral; feature: human-associated habitat; material: saliva | place: China | collected 2178 ... | reverse complement strand
TGGTCTACTATCTTTGTTGAAGCCTTCTTTTTTGTCTTTATTATATGGTCTATTATCTTTATTAAAATCTTCTTTTAAATTTTTATTATCTTTATTCAAATTTTCTTTTCTATCCTTATTAAAACTATTTTTTTTATCTTCAGTTTTAACTTCCTTTTTTTCTTCTTTTTTTGATTTTTCAGATTCAAGTTTTCTAAAATGTCCTATTACAATTTCTAAATCTTTACCTTCAAGAATTGACATATGACTTTTTACATCAACTCCTAAACCAGTAATTATATTAATTAATTCCTTGCTTTGTAAATTTAAACCTTTTGCAAGTTCATGTACTCTAACTTTACTCATACTAGCACCCCTTTGCTATTCAATAGAATCTACATATCTTTTCAGTTCGTCATAAAATTCACTATTTATCTCTGATTCTAATGCAACATTTAGTCTCTTATTTTTCTTCGCCTTATCTATACATTTACTAGAATTACAGATATAAGCACCTCTTCCGTTCTTTTTACCTGAAACATCTAGTAAAATACCTTCTTCTTTATTATTTACAATTCTTAATAATTCTTTCTTTTCTTTTTGTTCACCACAGGAAACACATTTTCTCATAGGAATTTTTTTTGCTTTCATATAATCACCTATAATTCAAATCCATTGTCTATAAATTCTTGTTCTCCATCAAAACCTACTTCAATATTTCCGTTGCTTAGATCTTCTTTATACTTTTCTAATCCTTTAATATCTATTCTCCAATTAGTTAGTTTAGCTGCTAATCTAGCGTTTTGTCCTTCTTTTCCTATTGCTAATGATAATTGAGAATCTGGAACAATAATTCTTGCTCTATTTTCACTTTCATTTGTAAAAACAGCTATAACTTCTGAAGGACTAAGAGAGTTAGATAAATATTCTTTTACATCTTTACTAAAAACAATAATATCTATTTTTTCTCCTTTTAATTCATTTATAATTGAACTTACTCTTGATCTCTTATATCCTACGCATGCACCTACAGGATCTACATCATCATTTTTAGAAAAAACAGAAATTTTTGTTCTACTACCTGGTTCTCTAGCAATTGATTGTATTTCTACAGTTCCATCTAATATTTCAGGAACTTCTAATTCAAATAATCTTAAAACAAAATTAACATCTGATCTAGAAAGCAAAACTTGTGCGCCTTTTGTTGTATTTTTTACTTCCTTAACATAAAATTTCAATCTTTCACCTACACGATAAACTTCATTTTTAATTTGCTCCGGTGGTGTTACAATTGCTTCAAGTTTTCCAAGATTTACAAATAAATTGTTTCTATCAATTCGTTGAATTTGTCCAGAGATAAGTTCTCTTTCTTTATCTTGAAAATCATTGTATATTACTTCTCTCTCTGCATCTTTAATTTTTTGTATTACTATATTTCGTGCAGTTTGGGCAGCAACTCTTCCAAAGTCCATAGTTTTAAGTTTAATTGAAACTTCATCACCAAGAGAGTACTTTGAACTAATTGCTTTAGCATCTTCCAAAGATATCTCCGTTATATTATCTTCAACAACTTCAACTACAGTTTTTAGTGAAAATAATTCGACTTTTCCATTTGTTCTATTAATATTTATTTTTACATTTTCATACTCGCCAAAGTTTTTTTCATAACTTTTTAAAAGTGCTTTTTCTAAAGAATCAAAAATTATTTCTTTTGATACACCTTTATCACGTTCTATTTCATCTAATGCTCTTAAAAAATCTGTTGTTCCTTTCATAATTATCTCCTTAAATTTCTATTTGTGATTTTATTATTGCTATATCTTTTCTATAAAAAATAACTTCTGATTGCCCTACATATAAAGTTAAATTTTCTTTATCAAAAGATTTTAAATATCCAATAAACTCTTTTTCATTATTTATCTTTTTATAACACTTTACTAATATCTTTTTATCAATATATTTCAATAATTGTTCATCGCTTTTTATTTCTCTCTCAGCACCAGGAGATGAAACTTCTAAGAAATATGAATCATCTATTGGATCTATTTCATCAAGCCAATCGCTAACAAGATTACTAGCCATCTCACAAGAATCCAAATCAACACCGTCATCTTTATCAATAAATATCCTTAGTACATTTCCCTTAGGTTCCTTTACATACTCTGCATCTACAAAATAAATACCTTTTTCAAGAAATAACTTAGTAAAGGTATCCTCAATAGTTTTTAATAATTCATTTTCTTTTTTCAAAATTATCTCCTTTCAAACATAATTTAAACTAAAACGAAAGAGTGGGCTTACCCACTCTTCTCATAATAAGAATATTTTTTTATTATTATAACACAAATCATATACAAAATCAAGCAATACTATAAGAAATTACATATCTCTTGTTGCTATAATATCAGCACCTGTATTTAGTATATTTTTTAATACCACATCACCAACTTTAATTGGAGATGAAACTTCTAATTTATTTAATTCTCTCATAATATCAAAAATCATATTTTTAGGAATTTCTGTAGAAGTTTTTACAGGTAATCTATTATGAATTGCGTTTTTTATCTTAACAGTTGAAGTGATAGTTCTAGTTGGAAAAGTTAACTCTTTTTTTCCATAAGTAGCCCCCTTTGGGCACTTATTTCCAATTACTGAATAATCATTTTCTTCATCTACAGAGATTCTACACCCAACTGGACAAACAATACAAACCATATCTTTCATTGCTATTCTCCCTTTTTCATTGAAATGAATACCTTATTAGTTGATACTGCCTCAAATTGTTTTTTTGTTAATGCTATTTTCTCCATTTCAGCAGGTGCAACATGCGGTCTCTTAAATTCTTTTATTATTTTACCATCTTCATCAGAAATTGAAATAATTATATTTTTTTCAACACTTTTAACTCTAAAAAATATTTCTAGCTTACTATCCATATTTTCAATTCTAACTTTTTGAGGAACAGTATAAAAAATTCCTTCGCCATTTTTAATTTCAATAGTAGTTACATTAGAATTAGAAATATCGTTAATATACTTCGCAGCTGATCTTCCAGCTTTTTGACTTTCTCCAGTAACAAAATCAACTAAATCATGAACATGACATACATTTCCACACGCAAAAACTCCATCCATACTTGTTTCCATATTTTCAAACACAAATGCACCTTTTGTTCTTGTATCAATATTAATTCCTACTTCTCTAGTAATTTCATTTTCTGGAATTAGTCCAACAGATAATAAAAGTGTATCACATTCTAATTCTATTTCTGTACCTTTAATAGGCATTCTATTATCGTCAACTTTACTTATAACAACTTTTTCTAGTCTACCTTTACCTACTATATCAGTAACAGTATGAGACAATAGTAAAGGAATATTATAGTCATGTAAACATTGAACAATATTTCTTGCTAATCCATTAGAATATGGCATAAGTTCAACACAAGCAATAACTTCAGCTCCTTCTAAAGCTAATCTTCTTGCCATTATTAATCCAATATCACCAGATCCTAAAATAACTATTTTTTTTCCACACATAAGACCTTGCATATTTACATACATTTGTGCAGAACCAGCTGTTAATACTCCAGAAGGTCTATCACCTGGAATTGATATAGCACCTCTCGTTCTCTCTCGACACCCCATTGCAAGTATGATAGCTTTAGCTTTAATAATTTGATAGCCATAATCTTTGCTTACTGCCTGTATAATTTTTTCATTATTAAACTCTAATACCATTGTATTTAATCTAATTTCAACTTTGTACTCTTTAGCTAAATCTATAAATCTCTGTGCATATTCTGGTCCTGTAAGTTCCTCTTTGAAATAGTGAAGTCCAAAACCATTATGAATACACTGATTTAATATTCCACCAGCTTCTTTATCTCTTTCTAAAATTAAAACTTTATCTATTCCATTTTTCTTTGCTTCACAAGCAGCGGCAAGTCCTGCTGGACCTCCTCCTATTACAACCAAATCATAAAATTCCATATTAGCTAATTTGCTCCTCTTCTTTTGTCTTTCCAGTTATAATATAACTACCAAAATTTGTATTATATACTTCTTCCGGAGGAATATTTAATTCTCTTGAAATTATTTCTAATACTTTAGGTCCACAAAAACCACCTAAGCAACGTCCCATGCCAGCTCCTGTTCTTTTCTTTACAGCTCCAAGTGTTCTTGGAGGTAGAGGCATCTTTAAAGAATCTATTATTTCTCCCTCAGAAACCGTAATACATCTGCATATTATATTACCATATAGTGGATTTTCTTTAATTTTTTCAGCTCTTTCTTCTGGAGACAAATGTTTAATTCTAATTACTTTTCTACTATCATTATAGCTATCTTTTTTAACAAAAGTAACCCCAATTTCTTTTAATATATCTAAACACATTAAACCGATGGCAGCGCATGAAGCCAATCCTGGAGATTTTATTCCCGCTAAATCAATAAAATTTTTACAATTTTTTGATTCTCTAATAATAAAATCCGACTCAGTACTATTAGCTCTTAAACCAGAAAAATTATTAATATTTTCCCAATACGGAACATTAGATATTGTTTTTGAAACTTTATCTTTTACTTCATTAAGACCTTCAAATGTTGTTGACTTATCATCAACTAGAGAATTACTTTCTGCATTTGGTCCAATAATAATATTATTATGTGCCGTAGGAGCAATTAATACACCTTTTCCTACTTTTGAAGGACATTGAAATAAAACATGTTTAACTAAATCTTTTTGACTTTTATCTAAAATGTAGTACTGTCCTTTTGAAGGAAGTATTTCAAATTCTTTTTCACAAACCATATTATGAACTTTATCCGAATTAACTCCAGCTGCATTAACAATATATTTTGATGAGTAAGAATTATCTTTAGTTTTAACAATAAAGTTCTCACTTAACTTTTCTATACTAGTAACCTCACTGTCTAACTTAATTTCTACTCCATTAGAAACTGCAACTTGTGACATTGCTATACATAATTCCCAAGGATCAATAACTCCAGCTCCAGGTGAAAATAGCGCTTTAGTAACTGTTTTATTTATATTTGGTTCAATTCTTTCAACTTCTAATTTATCAATAATTTTTAAATTTTCTACACCATTTTTAATTCCGTTATCTAGTAATTTTTCCAAAGTTTTTTCATCTTCTTCATTAAATGCTAAGACTAAAGAACCACATTCATTATATTGAACATCCAATTTTTTTACTATATCTTTAATCCTTCTTGAACCTTCAACATTAAGTTTTGCCATTAATGTTCCTGGTTCCGGGTCATAACCTGAATGAAGAATACCACTATTTGCTTTTGTGGTTCCATCCGCAACATCTATTTCTTTCTCTAGTACTAAAACTTTTAGATGATACTTTGATAACTCATATGCAACATTACTTCCTATTACTCCACAACCAATTACTATAATATCATACATCTTTTGTATCTCCTATCAACCATTTAAATTCTTCATAAATGGATTATTATTTTTTTCAAAACACAAATTACTTTCTGCTCCATGTCCCGGTAATACTCTGTAATCATTTTCTAGATTAAATAATTTTTTTACTGAATTTATTATTTCCTCAGTATTACCTGTTGGAAGATCACTTCTTCCAATACTCATTCTAAAAAGTGTATCTCCCGAAAAAATTATATCTCCCAAAAATGCACAGATGCTCCCTTCTGTATGACCAGGCGTTTCCATAATTACAATAGTATCACCATAAAAATCTATTTTCTCATTATCACAAAGCCATCTATCTGCTTCTAACTCAATCCCCTTAAATGGTGGAATAGACTTAGATAAATTTGTTATACAATTATTTAATAATGCTTTTTCCTTCATACTAGCATAAACTTGTAAATTATACTTTTCCTTTAACAAATTTACTGCTCCTATATGATCACCATGTCCATGAGTAAGGAGTATAAAATCTATATTAATATTTTCTTGTTCTATAAAATTAATAATATCCTCACTATCTCCACCTGGATCAACTATAAATCCTTTTTTGTTATCATTAAATACTATATAGCAATTTACAGCATAAACTCCAACAACTATTCTTTTAACATTCATAAATAACTCCTAGTAATTTTTTTTAGAATCTAATTGCATTGTAACAGGTCCATCATTTTCTAAAAGTACTTTCATATCAGCTTGAAATATTCCTGTTTTAACTGAAATATTATTTTCTTTAAATATCTCTAAAAATTCCTCATATTTTTCTCTAGCTTCAATACTAGATAAACTATTATCAAAACTAGGCCTATTTCCTTTTCTACAATCACCATATAGAGTAAATTGCGATACAATTAAAATCTCATATGATTTATCAATAACTGATAAATTCATTTTAGAATTATTATCTTCAAATATTCTTAGATTTACAACTTTTCTAAAAATATAATTTAAATCTTCAATAGAATCATTTTTTCCAAATCCGACAAAAAGAAGAAGTCCCTTATTTATTCTGGACACTTCTTTTTTATCAACTTCCACACTAGCAAAATTAACTCTCTGTAATATGGCTCTCATTATGCACCTACTCTATAAACGTCGAGAATACCTTTTAAAGATTTTATTTTATTAATTAATCTATCAAGTTCATCAATATTCTTAATTTCTACAACAAAATTTGTTATAAAAGTTTTATCTTTACCTGTTTTTGCAGTAATTCCTACCAAGTTTAATTTTGATTCTGAAATGATATGAGCAACATCAGCCAATGCTCCAACTTGATCTAGAGATATAACAGCAACTTCAACTTTATAATATAAGTTTTTAGCATTTGTCCACTCTACAGAAATTAGCCTATCTCTATTTGAAACACTTTTTACATTTGGACAATTGCAATTATGAACGGAAATTCCTCTTCCTTTTGTAATATACCCAACTATTTCATCCCCTGGAAGAGGATTACAGCATTTTGCAAAACTAACTTCTATATTGTCAATACCTTTTACAATTACACCTTTTGAATTAAGTTGATTTCCTGATTTTTCACTCTTAACTCTATTAATAATATCATCAGCAGATTCCTGATAATATTCTGTATAAAAATCTTTTAATTTTGGAATAATTTGTTTAATACTAATACTTCCAAATCCTATTCCTGCATACATTTCATCAATAGTATTAAAACTTAGTTTTTTTGCAATCTGTAATAACCACTCATCTTTTAAAATTTTACTATAAGTAAATCCTAGTCTTCTAACTTCTTTTTCAAGCATATCTCTACCTTGAACTATATTTAAAGCTCTATTTTCTTTTTTGAACCATTGTTTTATTTTAGTTCTTGCTTGAGAAGATTTTACTATTTTTAACCAATCTTTACTTGGACCTGATGAATTTGGATTTGTAAGTATTTCTACAATATTTCCATTTTTTAATTTATGATTTAATGGTACTATTCTTCCATCTACTTTTGCTCCTACACAGTTATTACCAACAGCAGTATGAACTTTGTATGCAAAATCAATAGGAGTTGCACCAGCAACCAAGTTAATAACATCACCCTTTGGAGAAAAAACGAATACTTCATCAGAAATAAAATCCTCTTTAAATGATGTGATAAATTCTCTATTATCATTTACTTCTCTTTGCCAGTCCATAAGTTGTCTAAGCCAAGTTAATTTATCATCAAAACTGGTACTTCTATCTACTCCAGCTTTATATTTCCAATGAGCAGCAATTCCATATTCTGCAGTTTTATGCATTTCAAAAGTCCTAATTTGAACTTCAAAAACATCTCCTGAATTACTTATTAAAGTATTGTGTAATGATTGATATAAATTAGGTTTTGGTACAGCAATATAATCTTTAAATCTTGAAGGTATAGGTTTCCATTTTGAATGAACAATTCCCAAAACTGCATAACAATCACTAATAGTAGGAACAATTATTCTAACTGCTGTTAAATCGAAAATCTCATCAAAACTTTTATTTTGTTTATACATTTTTTTATAGATACTATATAAACTTTTTGGTCTTCCACTAATTTCACCTTGAATATTATGTTCTTTTAAACTAATAGTTATTTCATCAATAATATCATTAATTATTTTTTCTCTTTCACTTCTTTTTTTCTTAACTCTCTCAGCTAAATCATAATATATTTCTGGCTCAAGATATCTTAGAGATAAGTCTTCTAGTTCCCATTTAACATTACTCATACCTAATCGATAAGCTAAAGGTGCATAAATTTCTAAAGTTTCTTTTGCCTTTTCTAATTGCTTAGCTTTTTTCATATATTCTAAAGTTCTTATATTATGAAGTCTATCAGCTATCTTAATAATAATAACTCTAATATCTGAATTCATAGCTAATAACATTTTTCTTAAATTATCTGCTTGAGATTCTTGTTTACTTTGATACTTTATTTTCTTTAATTTAGTAACACCATTAACAAGATTAGCAATTTCCTCATCAAACATTTCTGCCATCTCTTTAAATGTTACTTCCGTATCTTCCAAAATATCATGCATAAGTCCTGCTATAATAGTAGCATCATCCATATATAAATCAGCTAAAATATTAGCAACAGCAACAGGATGAATAAAATATGGCTCCCCTGAATTTCTAAATTGTCCTTCATGGCACTCCTTTGTAAAATTATATGCTTTTGAAATTTTTTCAAGATCTGAATTAGGGTTATAGCTTTTAATTTTTAATAATAATTCATCTAACATTACACTCACCTCCTACCTTAAATCTTTTATTAATAATTGAATAGACTTTGTATTCATATATTCATTAATTACAGGTGTATACAAAATATCTATAAATTTATTTTTTATATTATATTGTTCATTTACTATATCACTGGTTTCAAATTTCTTATTTAGATACATAATATACTTATCAAAATTTGTAAAAATAATTCCACTATACTCATTTTCATCTTGACTTAAAACTAATTTAATAACATTTTTATTATTCCCAATAATAGATAAAGATTTTATTTCTACATTTCTAGTACCAAATAAAGGTTCAGGATTTGCTTTACCATATGGTTCTAGCAATTTTAACTCTTCTACTATATTAAAATTTAGTAATTTAAAATCTAATGAACAATCTATTTTAACCTTTTCTATAAAATCTTCTGAATTTAAACCAGAATTTTTATTTAGTTCAACTCTTAATACGTCTAAATTATTTATATTAATCGTAAAACCAGCAGCCATTGCATGTCCACCTAATTTTTCAAATAAATTTGGAAATTCTCTAAGCTTTGAAATAATGTCATAATCTTCAATACTTCTTGCACTTCCCTTTAACATACCTTCTTCTTTCGCATTAGTAAAAACTAAAGTTGGTTTATAATAAAAATCTTTAATTCTTCCAGCAACAATTCCAGCAATTGATTCATGAATAGATTCGTCATAAACTACTATAATATCATCTTCATAGTACATATTCTCTTTTATTTTTAAAATCACCCTTGAATATGCTTCACTAGTTAAACTTTTTCTTTTTTCGTTTAGGTCAACTAATTTTTTTGCATAATTTTCAGCAACTTCTTCATCAGTTTCTAAAAACAAATCTACTCCAATACTTGCTGATTCAAGTCTACCAGCAGCATTAATACATGGTCCTAATTTAAAACCTAAAGAAGTAGTAGTAACTTTAGTTACTCCATTTTCTACTTTTAATTTGTTTATTCCTATATTATCACTTGTATTTAATATTTCTAATCCTTTTTTTACGAAAAATCTATTTTCATCAACCAAATCAACAACATCACAAACGGTTCCCATAGAAACAAACTGTAACAAGTCAATTAAATAATTTTCATCTCCACCTAATTCATCGAATAATGCTTGCATCAATTTAAAAGCCACACCGGCACCACATAATTCTTTAAAAGGATACTCACAATCTACTCTATGAGGATTTATAACAGCTATAGCTTTAGGTAATATTTGATTTCCTTCATCGTCAAAACACAATTGATGATGATCAGTTATAATCATTTGGATATTAAGTGAATTTGAATATTCAACAACATCAAAAGCTGAAATTCCATTATCGCAAGTTATGATTAAATCAACTCCATCTTCTTTTGCATTATCTACAATACCTTTTGAAATACCATATCCATCCTCAATTCTATGTGGAATAGCAAAGCTTATATTATCTGTGAAATAGCTAAGTCCTTTATATAAAACAACTGTTGCTGAATTCCCATCTTGATCATAATCACCAACGATTTGAATATGTAAATTGTTATCTATTGCTTCTACAAGTATTTCTATTGCTGTATCTAAATCTTTCATCAAAAAAGGATTATGAAGGTATTTATAATCTGGATATAAAAATTTTTTAACGTTATTGTAGTCTATTTTTCTATTTGCTAAAAGTTGACATGTAATATATGAAAATTCACTATTATTTAAGAAATTTTCCTTAGTTAATCCATTATCAGATTTTATAAACCATTTTTTCATAAATACCCCCAAATTATTGATATATTATTTATAAAGAAAAAATAGACGAAATCCGTCTATTTGTTTTAAATTAATTTTCTTCAGTATTATTATCTTCATCCTCATCTTCTAAAGATGTTTCTGATTCGTTAATTGTAGAATGAATAGCAGATTTTATAAATTCTAATTTAGTTCCATCATCAGATGTTTCAATTACAACATCAGTATCAGTTAGCTTTACAATTTTGCCTTTAATACCACCTATAGTTATAATACTATCTCCTATTTTCAAATTATTTCTCATTTCCATTATTTCTTTTTGTCTTTTCTTTTGTGGTTTTATCATAAAAACATATGCTAATAACATAAAGCCACCAATCAAAACAAATTGCATTGTTAATTGATCCATATTATTCCTCCTAAATTGAAATATATGTCTATATTTTAACATAAAATCGATTATAATTCAAATATTTCTAAGATAATTTATAAATAAAAAATTTTAAAAAAGCTAAGAATTTTCTTAGCTTTTTTTATTATTTATTAATATTTTTTTTTGAAATACAAATTTTTCCATCTAAATTTACAAATTTAATTGTAGAATTAGGTTGAATTTTACCTTCTATTATTTTTGTAGCTAATTCAGTTTCTATATGTTTTTGAATGTATCTTTTTATAATTCTAGCTCCATAATTATAAGAGTACGTTGAATCTAAAATTAACTTTTTACAGCTATCATCTAAAATTATTTTTAAACCAATATCTTTTAATCTATCCTCTATTTCTGAAATAGTCATATCAATAATCTTGTAAAGCTCTTCTTTTTGTAAAGGTTTAAATAATACTATATCATCAACCCTGTTTAAAAACTCAGGTCTAAAAGAATTTTTTAATTCATTCATAACTTTATCTTCAGCTTCTTTAATTATTTTACCATTTTCATCTATTCCATTTAGCAAGTAGTCAGAACCTATATTAGAAGTCATAATAATGATTGTATTTTTAAAATCTACAACTCGTCCTTGATTATCTGTTAGTCTTCCATCATCTAATACTTGTAATAGAATATTAAATACATCAGGATGTGCTTTTTCTATTTCATCAAATAAAATGACACAATATGGATTTCTTCTAACTCTTTCTGTAAGTTGTCCTCCTTCATCATAACCTACATATCCTGGAGGAGCTCCTATTAATCTTGATACAGAATGTTTTTCCATATATTCACTCATATCTATTCTAACTAAATTTTTCTCGCTATCAAACATACTTTCACATAATGTTTTTGCTAACTCTGTTTTACCAACACCCGTAGGGCCTAGGAAAATAAATGACCCAATAGGTTTAGTTTCATCTTTTAATCCACTTCTTGATCTTAATATGCATTCTTTTACTAAATTAATAGCTTCGTCTTGTCCAACTACTCTTTTGTGTAAAATTTCTCCAAGGTGTAATAATTTTTCTTTTTCACCTTCTACTAATTTCTTAATAGGTATATTTGTCCACTTAGAAATTACCTCTGCGATAGTTTCCTCGGTTACTTCTTCTTTTAAATAACTTTCTTTTTCTTTCTTTTTCTCATTAAGCTCAGCTAATTTTAATTCCAGATTTGCAAGCTTGCCATATCTCAATTCTGAAAGTTTTTCAAAGTCATATTCTCTTTCTGCTTTTTCAATATCAATTCTAACTGAATCAATTTCTGATTTTACAGTCTTAATTTCATTAATATCCTTTTTATCACTTTCCCATTTAGCAAGCTCAACATTATATAAATTTTTAACATTAGAAAGCTCAATTTCTAAGTCTTCTAATCTTTTTTTACTAATTTCATCAGTTTCTTTAATTAAACCAGCTTTTTCAATTTCTAATTGAAGAACTTTTCTTCTTAAATTATCAATTTCTTGAGGCATTGAATCTATTTCAGTTCTTATCATAGAAGAAGCTTCATCCATTAAGTCAATAGCTTTATCTGGCAAAAATCTATCTGTTATATATCTATCACTTAAAGTTACACAAGCAATTACAGCAGCATCTGTTATTTTAATTCCATGGTGAATTTCATATTTTTCTTTAATTCCTCTAAGTATTGAAATTGTATCTTCAACAGTAGGTTCTTTTACTAATACCTTTTGGAATCTTCTTTCTAACGCGCCATCTTTTTCTATATATTTTCTATATTCATCTAATGTTGTTGCTCCAATTGTATGCAATTCTCCTCTAGCAAGCATAGGTTTTAACATATTAGAAGCATCTAAAGCTCCATCAGTTTTTCCTGCACCAACAAGAGTATGAATTTCATCAATAAATAATATTATTTCCCCGTCTGAATTTTTTATTTCTTCTAGAACTACTTTTAGTCTTTCTTCAAATTCTCCTCTAAATTTTGCTCCAGCAATTAAACTTCCCATATCTAGTGAAAATATTATTTTATCTTTTAAACCATCCGGAACATCATTATTAACAATTCTTTGAGCTAAACCTTCAACAATTGCAGTTTTACCAACACCTGGCTCGCCAATTAATACGGGATTATTTTTTGTTCTTCTTGATAATATTCTAATTGAATTTCTAATTTCTTCATCTCTACCAATAACTGGATCTAATTTACCATTTTTAGCTTCTTCAGTTAAATTTCTTCCATATTTTAGTAATTCTTCACTAGTACTACCATCTTTACGATCATTTTTCATATTCTTAATTCCCATTAATGCATATTTGAACGAATTATAAGTGATATCATACTTTTTAAAAATATCTGATGATTTTATATTTTTTTCTTTTAGAAGAGAAAGATATATATGTTCAGGTAAAATTAAACTATCTCCAGTTCCATTTATCTCATCTTCAGAATTAAGTAGAATTCTTTGATAAATAGTATTTGGATAAATGTTAGTTGAGCCATATTGTGATGGTAAATTTTCCAGTGCTACCTTTACATCATTTCTATAATCTTCAATTTTTACATTCATAATATTTAAAATCTTAATAATAATATTGTCTTTATTAATTAATGCTATATGTAGATGTAAATCTGATATTTCTACATTCGCATGTTTAATTGCTATACTCTGTGATTCTTCAACTATATTCATTGCATCACTACTAAATTTTTCTAAATTCATCGTATTCCTCCTTCTATTTTGTTAATATTTTTTTATTAAACTTATAATAATTTTTTTAATATATATTATCACAAAAATAAATTATTTAATTTTAAAAATAAAAATTTTATTCTTTTCATATTAATTCTCCATTAATTTTTTATACAATTCTAATTTATCAGGTGATAAATTCTTAGGATTATTTATAACCATTTCAAGATATAAATCTCCAGTTCTTCCTTTTAAATCTGTATATCCTTTATTTGGAATTCTAATTTTTTTCATGCTTTCGATATTAGTAGGTATTTTTACTCTAACATTTCCATTTAAAGTTTTAATAACCTTTGTAACTCCAAAGTATGCTTCCCATGGATACAAACTAACAGTTTTTATTAAATCTAAATCTTCTAATCTATATTCATCATTTATAACATTAATTTTTACAAAAATATCTCCATCAAGTTTATATTTATCTCCATTAACTTTTACTTTTTTTCCTGATGTAATTCCTTTAGGAATTTTTACTGTTATTTTTTTAGGAGAATTATTTATATTTACATAAAGTTCCCTTTCAATACCAGAATATGCTTCTTTAACTGATAAGTTAATGCTTGTTTCATATTTTTGTCTTTGTGGTTGTCTTTCAAATCCTGAAAATGGTCTAGAATTAGTAAAACCATCAAAACTTGAAAATCCACTAAAACTAGAAGAATTTTCACTACCAAAAAACATATTAAAAAAATCAGAAAATTCTCCCATACTACTTGAGTTATAGGATGTTTTAAACCCATAATTTCTTGGGTCAAAATTATCTCCACCATTAAAATTATAATTAGAACCAAACATATCATACTGTTTTCTTTTTTCCTTATCTGATAATACTTCATAAGCTTCATTTATTTCTTTGAACTTATTACTGGCAGACTCATCATTTTGATTAACATCTGGATGATATTTTTTTGCTAATTTTCTATATTCTTTCTTAATTTCCGCATCAGTAGCTGTTTTATTAACACCTAATATTTTATAATAATCTTTGTATTCCATATATCCCTCCGTATTTGACTATCTTTGACCTTTAATTTTATTATACCCTATATAAAAATTTTAAACAAGATTTTAATATAAAATTTTTTCTATTTCACTTTCTAAATATTATAAATATGAAATCACTTGTATTAATATTACTTATATTGTATAATAACATTGTTAGATAATATTTTAGGAGGTAAAATATGAAAGAAATTAACGCAAAAGGTTTAGTGTGCCCTCAACCTTTGATTTTAACAAAAAAAGCTGTTGAAAGTTCAGATGAAAAAGATTTTTTAGTCATAGTTGATAATGATACTGCTGTAAAAAATCTAGAAAAATTTGCTAAAAGTAGTAATCTTGATTTTAAATTTGATAAAAAATCAGATCAAGAATTTAATGTTTATGTATCAAAAAGTAATAATACAGAAATAAAAGAACCTACTCAATTTTGCTCAGTTGACAATTCTGACAATACTGTTATTGCGATATCAAAAAACTTTATGGGAAATGGATCTGAAGAATTAGGTAAATTATTAATTAAAGGATTTATTTATACTTCAAGTGAATATGATAAATTACCAAAAACAATAGTATTTTTTAACTCTGGAGTTAAATTAACTACAGAAGGTTCTCCATGTTTAGATGATCTTGAAAAGCTACAAGACAATGGAGTTGAAATTATTTCCTGTGGTACTTGTCTAGATTATTATGGACTTAAAGAAAAACTTAAAGTTGGTGAAATAAGCAATATGTATACAATTTACGAAACTCTTTTCAATGCAGGAAAGGTTATTAATATATAAAAAAACCGGCTAAATTAAGCCGGTTTTTTATTATCTTATAGTTTATATGTTACTACTCCAATTACATTTTTATTGTAATTGTTAACATTTTGTAATAGTTTTTCAAAAGCTGAATATCTAGTAATTCCATATTCTTCAATAAATATAACATTTTTTAAATTTATAATATTATTTAGATTATTAGAACTAACAATATTTATATTCTCCATATTTAAATTATTTATTTTTTTAATAATATTAGAATTTGATGAAAGAATAGTTAATTCTTCTAAATTTTCTTCATTTTGTTTATATTTTAGAACTTCTAATAACTCATTATTGTTTTTTATTTCTTGAACAAATTTTATATTATATTTTCTATAATCACCTTCTCTATTCATAGTTGGATTAAATATATATATAATAAAATTCATTAATGCGACTAAAATTAATATAGCAATTTCTATTGCAACAACTTTTATTACTAGTTTTTTTAAACTATAACCTGAATTAACATTTTCTTTTGAGCTTAACTCTTTAGAATAATTTGATTCAAGTTTCTCTATAGTTACATCGCTATATACATTTTTATATTTATTTATTAATTCATCAAACTTTTTTTCAATTAAATCATTAACTAATTTACTAGGAGTTAATATTTTTGCAGAAACTCCTAAATTTGTTGAAATATAATTTATCACAACTTTTTTATCCCAATAATCAAAATTAGAATTTTTTAAAGTAGTAGCAGATGTATCTAATTCTTTAGCCATTTGATTTAAATCTTCATCACTAACATCATTAAATAAATACGCTCCATTTAGATTTAAAGTCAATAATTTTTCATAAAAATCAGCAAATCCTCTTCTACCATAAATCCAATTTATATTATCATTTTCAGGTGCTGTAATTTTATAAGAAACATAAGTAGAATATTTTACCCCTTCCTTAGTTACAGTTTTTTTATTTATTGTTTTCAAAACTAATGGACAAACCAAAGCAATACTCAAAACTATAAATGTAATAATATTCAACAATCTTTTTTTGTAAATATTGGAAAATAAATCTCCTATTGAATAATTTTCAAACATATCAAATCTCCTTAATTTTATAAATTGTATACGAATTATCCTTCGATATTAATTTTGCTACTACAAAGATCAAAACTATTAAAAACCAATATTGGAATGTTAATAGAATTGAAAAGCTTTCAGAAAAACTACTTCTAGGCATAAAGAATAAATTATTAAGTATAATTAATGAACAAATAAATGGTAAAGTTTTGTTATTATATGAAACATTTAACATTCTAATAAACAAAAATCCTAAAAACATACTAAATAAAAATACACCTATAAAACCATAATCAGTATAATTTTCCATTATAAAACTACTTCCTAATCCATGTCCTTGTAAGTAATCATCTTTTATTGCAATATATGATATATTATGAGAGTAGCTATTACTTCTAATACCAAATTCTATACTATTTGTTGTTGCTGTATAAGGTGTTGTATTAAATAGTAACAAACCAAGGTTACCATGAGTAAAATATTCAATTATTGGTCCAAATGTAAAATTAGTAAAACTTCTTACTGCAATATTACTATTATATAGAAAACCTCTAGCTAATACTCCAAAACTTGTTCCTTGTTTGTATATAAAATCTACAAAAATGTCAAAAAATCTAAAAGTAGAAACAGATAAATTATCTCTAATATAATTTAAAAGTCCCATTCCAACAACTATTATTGGGATACTTGTATATATAACTAATCTCTCTTTTAAACCAATCCATTTGTTCCTAATATCTTCCTGTCCTCTTATAAAATAGTAAATAAATGAAAATATAAGAGTTAAAATAAATGGATTTCTTGTTCCAATTACTAAATAGATTGAATTCGCAAACAAATTACTTAATAATACTATGGTTGCATTTCTTTTATTCGGTTTAGATGCCAAGTAAATACACATTGAATATACAGTAAAAACTGATAGAATATATGTAAAATATGGCAAACTGCTTTTAAACTCCGCATAATAAGTGTAATAATCAGTATTTAGTTTAAATATTAACCTTTCTATTAATCTTATTACATAAAAAGGGTATGTTAACATATATACAGTAAGAGAAACTATCCTAACATTTTTTAACCATATAGTTTTATCTTTTTTTTCAGTGAAATTAAGATTATTACTCTTCTTTGTATCAATTAGCGATCTAGAAATTAATCCTCCTATAAATAAACCTAAAAGAGAAATCATCACAACTATAAACGAAAAAATATAAGCATCTTTCTGATAAGTGTTAAAACTGTATTCTCTTAAGTAATCTATTGTTGGTCTAGAAACCAAAAAAATAAATATAGTAATATAGAAAAATACATGTATTATATAATATTTTATATCAGTAAAACAAAATATAATCAAACTTACAAAAAATGATAATAGTGTAAATAACAATACATCTAGTCTATCTGTATATAAATAACATATACCAAGCAATAATGTAAATATAAAAGATAATGCTGTAACTAAAGAATAAATTTTTTTAAAACTAATATTCATATAATTATCTCCACTAATCTAATAATTCATCTACATTTTTAATTTGTTCAGGAATAGTAAATTTAGATATATAACTTGACATTTCAGAATAATTAATCTCTTTTTTATTTTCAAAAAAATCAATTATATGATTGCAAGCATCATCTGTAGAATAAATTATTTTTCCAAATTTACCATTATTTGATAATTCTTTAATGCCACCAACATCAGTTGATATAAAAGGTACTCCTAAAGCCAAACCTTCAACGATTGCCCCCGAAAAACCTTCTTGTTTTGACATTGATAACATTAAATCCATTCTTTTTATATACTTATACGGATTTTTTTGATATCCTAAAAAATGTATATATTTATCTAAGCCATCTTTAGCTGACAACTCTTTTAAACGTGACTCTAAATCACCTGAACCTATAAAATATAAATGATATTTTTTATTTTTTTCAATGTGTAATCTTTTAATTGTTTCATAAACTTCTAAAGAACCTTTTAATTTTTCAATTCTTCCAATTACACAAATTGAATTATTTTCAATTTTAAAATCAATATCTTCTTTTGACTTATCCATTATACTTTGGAAATCATATCCATTATATATTGTAATAACTTTATCTTTGTACTCAGGATATATTGAAATTATTGATTCTCTAGTTTTTTCAGATACTGAAATTATTTTATCAACATTTTTTAAGTATTCTCTATGACTATTTCTTTTCTTACTATCATTGATAAAATCTTCAATACTACCATGGATCCATGCAATTTTTTTTACATTATCATCTTTTGAATATACAAAAGGGGGATTTATAATAGTAAATGAAATTTCAATATCATATTTATCTTTAACCATTAATTTTCTTACTAACCCAGGAAAGAACTTTCTTATTCTCCATAGAATAGCCCTTTTTAACTTTGATTGTCTATAATCTTGCCAAGGTTTCAATATTCTTATACTATTGTTAATAGGTTCATATCCTTTATCAAAATGTTCTATTTCAAGAATATCAATCTGATATTTTTCTGGATCTAGATTATTAACAATAGTTGATAATATTTTTTCTGCTCCTCCTCCTAAAGAAAAAGACCATAAAAAAAACAAAACTCTTTTTTTATTCATTTAATCACCTTATTTCCAAAGTTCTTTATAATTGATGTATCCATTATTTAAGTCTAAGAAAAGTAAATCATGATGAGGTAATTGCTTTTCTATAGGTGGTAATGTCATATAATCCCCAAAAGCAGTTTTTAAATAACCATCATATCCTATTGGAATAGGCATTTTTGTATCTTCAAAATCAACATATATTTTATCAATAAACCATTCTTTTTTATATTTTTTTTTCATATAATATGGTCCCGAACATAATTCAGTTATATAATCTGAATCTTTAAATTTATACTTAGTCATTTTTTTCTCTGCTATTTTCCATATCTTATATCTTATTTTTTTTGATTTAAATATAGATAGTAAAATTTTGGATACCTTTTTCTTAAGACCACCATGCTTTTCAGGTAAAACTTGAGCGCAAAATAAAGAATAAATTAGCCCCCACATTAACTGAAATTTTCGTTGATAATCTCCAGAAGGACATCCATCAAGTGGTATTATATCCAACGCAACACCATGACTAATATCTAAACCTTTCTGATAAGGTTTAATTGCTGTAGTATCATTATCTCTAATAGTAATAAACAAATTATGATCAACTAAATTTTCATTTGCTTTAACAAGTGAATATTTTTTTGTATTCGCCTTTTCGTTCCATAGTAAGGCTAATTTCTCGTAATCTTCTCTTGGCATGAAAAAATCTAAGTCGTCATCCCAAGGTATAAATCCAGAATGTCTTAAACTACCTATTGCTCCACCACCACATAGATAACAAAGTAAATTATTTTCTTCACAAAAAGAAACAAAATATTTACCCATTTCTAAACTTTTTAGTTGTAACTCTCTTAAATTTATTTCTTCCATATCTTTATAAATTATATTAAATTAAATATTCCATTTTGCAACAGTCTTGAAAGGTGTATTTAAGTCATTTTTGAAAAATCTATGAATATCATCAATATTCTTTATTTCATCATCTTCAAAAACAATAGTTTTAAATCTATTTTGTATTTTTTTATTTTCAAGCATTTTTACCGCTTCTATAAAATCCTTTCTTCCTGATCTAGAACATCCAATTAATGTTAATCCTTTCTCTAATATATCTCTAGTATTAATAGCTACTTTATTTTCACTAACACCCATAAGCATAACAGATCCTTGAGGTTTAATGTATTTAATTATACTATTTATTGCATCCTCACTACCTGGTCCACCAGCACACTCAAATGCATGATTTGTATAAAAATCTGTAGGGATATCATCACTAGAATAAACATGATCAACAAATGAAAACATCTTCAATTTTTCTAAATTTCTACCAACTACAACTATTTTACTATTAGGTAATTTATATTTAAGAACATTAGCCATTATAAATCCAAGACTTCCATTCCCAAATACTGTAATAGTCTCTTTATCATTACTACTATTTTTTTCGAATCTATCAAAAGCATGAAAACCAACTGAAATAAATTCTAAAATTGAAGCAACAGAAAGATCTATATCATTAAACTTAACTAGTCTATTTGGTGAAATTTTTACAAACTCTCTCATAAATCCATCATGACCACTTGAAAGAAAATATGATCCTTTTACATAATTTTCATAAAAACTTTCATCATAATCTTCAGGAGGAGTATTGGGTATCATAGATACTTTATCTCCAACATTAAAAGTATTTGTAGGATCAAAAACTACTTCACCACATGCCTCGTGTATTGGGGCCATTGGTAATTTTTTTTCTAAAACTTTAGGATCTCTTTTTCCGAGATAATATCTTTGATCAGCATGACATAACGAAACATATAAAGGTTTAACAATTACTTTATCACCCAAAAAACTTTCATCAATATATTTTACAGAAATAAATCCTGGTTTTATTAATTGAAAAATTCTATTAATCATTTAAATTCTCCATAAGCATAGCTTTAGCAATCTTCAAATCTGTTACTGTTGTAATTTTTATATTTGAAAAGTCTCCATTAACAAGAAATACTTTTTCTCCATTTAAAACAAATATTTTGCATGCATCAGTTAAAATATTTTTTTCTTCATCTGTTAATTTACTATAATATTCCATAAATTTATTAATTTTAAATGTTTGAGGCGTTTGACCTTGAAACATTGTTTTTCTATCTGGAATTGATGAAATAAAATTACCATCTTCAGAAACTACAATAGTATCAAATGCTGGTACAACAGTATCAATAATATTATAAGATTTACAATTTTCTATATTTTCTTCTATCATTTTAATTGATACAAAAGGTCTAACTGCGTCATGTGTAATTAAAATATCATCGTCTGTTAAACCATTATTTTTTTCAATGGCTGAAATAATATTAATAATTGTTGAATTTCTATCTTTTCCTCCATCCACAACTATTATTTTTTCTGATAAATAATTATAATCTTTTTCAATAATATCAACTAGATAAGAATTCCAATCAGGATTAACTCCAACATAAATTCTATCTATTTTATTAGATAATAAAAACTTTTCAATTGTATGAATTATAATAGGTTTATCTCCAATATTCAGAAATTGCTTTGGCATATTAGAAATATTCATTCTACTACCAATTCCTCCAGCAAGAATTCCTGCATAAATCATTTTTTAGTCCTCCTTATTATATGTTTTTAAAAATGATGGAATTTTTAAAAATCCTATCAATGTACCATATCCATAACTAATATGTAAAAGAAAAAAAACAATCGGCAGTAATAGATTGTATGGATTAAATTTTCCTTTAAATATTGAACTCAATGACATTAAAATATTAACTATAAGATATGAACCAAATACTAAAATAAATAAATATTTAGTATAAAACAATGCAATAGTTGAAATAAACAATGATACCAAAAAAGCAAATGGTATATAATGATATAAATTCAAACACTCAGGACAAACTGCAGTAGTAAAACCTATCCACATTCCATTAGCTTTTTTTTGTTTAATCATTTTAGAAAGAGAATTCCTAGTATGTTGATACGATACAATATCATCATCATAGCAAAGTTTATATCCTGCATTTCTAATCCTATAGTGAAATTCATTATCCTCAGTTCTTAATAGTTTTTCATTAAACAAACCAACTTTTTCTAATACTTCTCTTTTATACATAGCGTGAAACATTGATTTAACATATTTTTTTCCAGAAGTATTCCTAAATGGAGCAATACCACTTCCAAACATAGAAGACTCAGCTTCTAATAACATTCTTTTATATAGAGTATCCTCATCTATTATATTAGGTCTTTTTCCTCCAGAAACATATTCACCGGATTCAATATTTTTAACATTTTTTTCTATAAAATCTTTTGGGATGGATGAATGAGCATCAATTCTTACTAAAACATCTCCAGAAAAATTATTTATTACCAAATTCCAACCAGCAGATTGTATTTTTTTAGGATTATCTATAATTTTTATATCTACAAAATCATTATCATTTTTGAAGTCTTGCATAATTTTCTTTGTATTATCTGATGAAATACCATCTATTAAAATAATTTCAATTTTACCATGAGGATAAGTCTGCAATTTAAAGTCCTCAAAAAGAGAAGGTAAGGTCTTTTCTTCATTTAAAGCAACTACACCAATACTAACCTTCATTATTTTTTCCTCCTAAAAATACCGAAAAAAATGTTTTAAACATTATTTTTATATCATATAAAAATGAAAATCTTTCAATATATTCAATATTGTATTTCATTTTATCAGGTAAAATATAATTTACATATATATCATCTATATTTTCATTATCTTTCAAATGTTCTGAAATAATTTCATCTTCATCTTTATAATTTATACTAGAATATGAAGTAAGTCCTGCAGGTAATAGCAAAGTTGCATACATATAATCTGAATATTTTTCGACATATTTTGTAACTTCTGGTCTTGTTCCAACAAAACTCATATCACCTATTAATATATTAAAAATTTGAGGAAATTCATCTAATCTATATTTTCTTAGAAATTTTCCAACCTTTGTAATACGAGCATCTGATTTTACTGTTACAAGAGTACCAATTTTATCTGCATTTGTAACCATAGTTCTAAACTTAAATATTCTAAATCTTTTGCCATATTGTGTTACTCTTACCTGTCTATAAAACACACTTCCATTCGAATCTAATTTAATTGCTATAGAAATTATAATTATTGGAATAAATAAAATCAATAAAATTAAAATAGAAAAAATTATATCAAATATTCTCTTAAACAATAAACTAATTTTCTTTCTAGAAACTATTTCATAATACTTTTTTACAGCATCATTTTGAAATTCTTTTGGTAAATCTTTATATTTTATCAAAATATTTTCTCCTTATTTAAACTATGTATTATAATATCACATATTTAAAATAAAGTAAAATTATAAAACTTTAACATCTCCATCATAAACTAATCCACCAACAGTATCAATTGTTACAATTTGGCCATCTTTTATTACATTATTAGCATTTTCTGCTCCTATTATTGTAGGAATATTAAAATGTAAAGCAATAATAGCTGCATGTGACGTTAGTCCACCTGTTTCAACAATTATTCCAGAAGCTCGATCTATATATTCTACATACTCTCTATCAGTAAATTTAGATACAATAATATCTCCATCTTTAAATTTATTACTTAAATCATCTATATTATTTATAATACAACATTTTCCAGTAATAGATTCTTTTCCAACTCCAAAACCTTTTATAAGTATTTTTCCAACTGTATGAACTTTAATTAAATTTGTTGTTCCTGCAACTCCTACTGGAATTCCAGCTGTTAACACAACAGTATCCCCATCATTAATATAATTTGCATTTAGTGCAGTTGAAATTGAACGTTCAATAACCTCATCTGTATGCTCTGACTTTTGAGAAATTAAAGAAGTTACTCCCCAATATACTTGCAATTTTCTTCTAACTTTTTCAGAATAAGTAACAGCTAAAATATCTACAAACGGTCTAAACTTTGAAATTGCAATTGGAGTAATACCAGAAGCGGTAGCACAAATTATAGCTTTTGCTTTTAAATTTTCAGCAATCTCCTTTGTAGATAAACTAATTGAATTCATTATATTCAAACTATCATTTCTATTTTTATTTTTTATACTATTTTGAAAATCAAATGAATTTTCAGTTGTTATAGCAATATTATTCATAACTTTAACTGCGTCAATTGGATATTTACCTGCTGCTGTTTCACCAGATAACATCACACAATCACTACCATCTATAATAGCATTTGCAACATCTGTTACTTCTGCTCTTGTAGGCCTTGGATTTCTAATCATTGAGTCTAACATTTGTGTAGCAGTTATTACTGGTTTTCCAATTAGATTGCATTTTCTAATAATTTCTTTTTGAATTTTAGGTATAAATTCTGTCTTGATTTCTACTCCTAAATCCCCTCTAGCAACCATTATTCCATCAGATGCTTCTATAATTTTATCAATATTTTCAACACCCTCTTGATTCTCAATTTTTGAAATTATTTTAATATCTGAATTTTTTTCATCTAAAATTTTTCTAATTTCAAAAACATCTTCAGGTTTCCTAACGAATGATGCTGCAATAAAATCTAAATCATTATCTATTGCAAATAGAATATCTGATTTATCCTTTTCAGTAATAGATGGTAAATGAATAATTTCATTAGGAATATTAACTCCTTTATTACTCTTTATTATTCCGTTATTCTTTACTAAACATTTTACTTCTTTATCAGTTTTTGAAATCACTTCCATTTCAACTAATCCATCATCAACTAATATTGTTCCACCTACTTTAATATCATTAGGTAATAATTTATATGAAACAGAACAAATTTCATGATTACCTAATACTTCATCAATTGTAAAAGTATATATATCACCAGTCTTTAATTCAACTTCATCAACACTAAATTTACCAAGTCTAATTTCTGGACCTTTAGTGTCTAACATTATTGCTATAGGAATATCTAATTCTTCTCTCGCTATTTTTATATTATCTATTCTTACTTTATGTTCTTCTTGACTTCCGTGTGAAAAATTTAATCTACAAATATTCATTCCACTAAGCATTAATTTTTTTAAATTTTCAACTGAATCAGATGCTGGTCCAATTGTACATATAATTTTTGTTTTTTTCATATTATTCTCCTAAATTGATAGTTCATCAACTATATCATACATACTTTTATTAAATATTTTTTTACTTGAAACAGCTTCTTCTATAGGCACATACTCAACTTGATTATTTTTAAAAGATAATGCTAAATCTGTTTTATCTTGTAATAACAATTTAACGGCAACACTTCCCATTTGACTAGCTATAATTCTATCAATTGAGCTTGGAGTCCCTCCTCTTTGAATGTGTCCTAAAACTGTAACTCTTGTATCAATTTTTGCTTTTTCTTGTATCTGTCTTTTTAGCTCATAAGGACTTAATATACCCTCAGTTAATACGATTATATGATGTAATTTCCCTCTTTTTCTTCCACATATAATCTTATTACATACTTTATTTATATCAAATTCTACTTCTGGAACTATAATACTTTCAGCTCCACCAGCTAAACCAGAATTTAGAGCAATATCTCCACATTTTCTTCCCATAACTTCTAAAATATTAGCTCTTCCATGAGAAGAAGATGTGTCACGAAGCTTCGAAATAGCTTCAATTACTGTATTAACAGATGTAAAAAATCCAATTGTGTAATCAGTATACCCCATATCATTATCTATAGTACAAGGTATTGCTATTGTCTTAATTCCACGTCTACTTAATACATTGGCACCTCTAAAAGTTCCATCTCCACCCAAAACAACAAGTCCTTCTATTTCAAAATCTTGTAAATTTTTAAGTGCTTTTTCTTGTCCTTCAATCGTTAAAAATTCTTTACTTCTAGCACTTCCTAAAATAGTTCCACCTTTTTGGATTATATCGGCAACACTAGATACATTCATTTCAAAAATGTCACCTTTAATTAGTCCATCATATCCAAATCTTATTCCATATATTCTAATTCCATGATATATACATGTTCTTACAACAGCTCTAATAACGGGATTCATTCCTGGGGAATCTCCTCCACTAGTTAGAATTGCAATTTTTTTCAAAATATCCCTCCATCAATTAATAAGAAATTTATCTTTCCCAAAAATATTCTCTAAGTCTTTTATTAAATCTTTATTAGATAAATCAAAATTATTTTCTAGCTTTAAAGTTTTATCTTCACTTAAAATATAGAGGATAACTTGATTATATCCTTTATATTTTTCTGATAAATCACCCAATATTTTTTTTGAATTTGTATCTAAAATATTCAATTTAATGTACAATTTTTTTGAGTATATTTCATTAATTTCATTAGCATCTATTATAGTGAAATTAGTATTTCCAAAGGAATTTACTGATATTTTTATAGAAATTTCATATATTTGTCCTTTATGAATATCTAAATCCTTTACATCTAACAATTCAGTGCTACTTGAAAAATCCTCTACATTAACAGTCTTTAACATAATATTCTTTTTATTTCTTCTTGTTTTAACAGAATTAACATAAACTATAGTCTTATATATACCTTTATCTAAAACTTTTAAATCTAACAACTTCATACTATTGTTAGTTATTATATAATTTTTATAATCATCTAATGGATGAGAAGATATATAAAATCCTAATATTTCTTTTTCAAATCCTAATATTTCATCTTTTGAATATTTTTCTGTTTTTGAAAAATTTTCTTGCATAAAATCTGTACCTATTAAAGAAAGCTGTCCAGATAATTCATTTTTACTTTTTGATACTATCTGAGTATATAGATTTCCAAAACTATTTAATAGTTCTGATCTATCTTTATCAATTTCATCAAAAGCTCCAGATTTTATTAAATTTTCCACAGATTGCATACTAATGTTTTTAGAATTTTTAAGTCTTTCTAAAAATTCCTTAATACTTTTAAATAAACCATTTCTTCTTTCTTCAAGGATATCATTAGCTAGTAATCTATTAAATCCCTTGATTTGAGATAAACCAATTCTCATACACTCATTCTCTGTGCTATTTTTATAAATACTAAAATTTACACTTGGTAGTAATATTTTTATACCCAATTTCTTTATTTCTTGGAAATATTGGAAAAATTGTCTTTCAAAGTTTATAACCGAATTTAAAAGACATACCATATATTCTAGAGGATAATAAAACTTTAAATACGCAGTTCTATACGCATTTAAGGTGTAACAAGCACTATGTGATTTGTTAAAAGCATAGTTTCCAAATTCAACTATTAAATCAAAAATATTACGTGCTAGGGCCTCATCTACGCCATTTCTAACACAGCCTTTAATTTTAATACTTCCATCTAAATCATCTAATCCGTAAATAAATATTTTTCTATTATATTCCATAATTTCCATATGTTTTTTTCCTATGGCTTTTCTTAAATTATCAGCTTGTCCCCAAGAATAACCCGCAAGTTCTCTAGCAATTTGCATAACTTGTTCTTGATAAACAATAATACCATAAGTAGATTTTAGATATTTTTCTAGACGTTTATCCAAATATCTTATTGCTTTTGGATTTTTTTTGTTTTTAATATAATTTGGTATTTGATTCATAGGACCTGGTCTAAATAAAGAGTTTGCAGCAACTAATTCATCAAAATTATCTGCCTTTAAATCCTTTAAAAATAACCTCATGCCTGTGCTTTCAAACTGAAAAACTCCAATTGTGTCTGCGGTCTTAAATAAATTTAAAACATTTTTATCATCAAGTGGTATATTTTCAATATCTATAATTTGATTATAATTATTTTTTACTAATTTAATAGTATCATCGATAACAGTTAGAGTCCTTAAACCTAAAAAATCCATTTTTAATAATCCAAGCTCTTCTAATTCCACCATATTATATTGAGTTACTATATTTTCTCCACTTTTTGAAAGAGGAATATATTCTGTAAGTTCTTCTTTTGTTATTACTATTCCAGCTGCATGGATTGATATATGTCTATGAAATTTTTCAAATTTTTCAGAAGTATTTATTAATTTTTTTATATTTATATCTTCTTCATATAATCTTTTTAGCTCTGAACTATCCTCTAAAGCTTTCTTAAAAGTTATATCTAAACTACTTGGAATAAGTTTGGCTATTTTATCTACTATAGATAATTTATATCCTAATACTCTACCAATATCTCTTATTGCAGCTCTTGGTTTCATTGTTCCAAATGTTACAATTTGCGAAACATGATTTTTACCATATTTTTGAATAACATAATTTATAACTTCTTCACGTCTTTCGTTACAAAAATCTATATCAAAATCAGGCATAGAAATTCTTTCAGGATTTAAAAATCTTTCAAAAATTAATTCATATTTTATAGGATCAATATCTGTTATTTCTAGACAATAAGCAACAATAGAATTTGCACCAGATCCCCTTCCTGGTCCTACTGGTATTTTATTATTTTTTGCAAAATTAACAAAATCCCAAACTATAAGAAAATAATCTGTAAATCCCATTTTATTAATAACTGAAAATTCATAATCTACTCTTTTTTTTATTTCGGTAGTAATATTAGTATACCTTTTTTTCATACCTTCAATAATTAGACAATATAAATAATCCTCTTTTGTACTTATTCCATCAGGGACTATATATTCTGGTAAATGATAGGTTGAAAAATCAAATTCAACATTACACCTTTCAGAAATAATTCTTGTATTATCAACAGCATCCTTTAATGAAGAAAAGATTTTTAACATTTCATTTTCACTTTTTAGATAATATTCGGATTGTGTAAAATTCTCATCTTTTAATTCTGACAGAAGAACTCCTTTTGATATACATCTAGCTATATTAAAAAGATTAAAATCAGTATTTTCTGTATAATGAACATCATTTGTTACAACTTTGTTCAATGTATGTTCATTTGCAAATTCTATATACTTATTTATCATTAGTTCATCATTTTCTTCAAAATGAAAATTTAATTCTAAAAACAAATCATCATGGTGAAATATACTTTTAAAATTGATTATTTCATTTTTTGCATTTAAATAATCACCGGATAATAAACATTTTCTAATATAACTTCTTCTTGAACCTATGATTAGAATTAAATTACTAGAAAATTTTTCAAATTCATCTAATGTTATATATTCTCTATTTCTATTTTCAACTATATATAGATTAGAAACTAATTTACATAAATTTTTATAACCATGATTATTCTTAGCTAATAATATTATATTGTAAAATTCATTATTTGGGTATGATAAAGTAAGCTCACAACCTATTATTGGTTTTATTCCATTTTTTTTACATCTTTTGTAAAAATCTATAGCTCCATACATATTATTATAGTCTGTAATTGCCATAGCTTTAAATTCTAGTTCTTTTGCTTTATCTATTAATTTCCCTATAGGATTATAATTGTTCAACAAGCTATACTCAGTATGAACATTTAAATGTACAAAATTATTAGCCAAATTTATCACCTCTTTATTGATTTTACCATATTTTACATTTTTTTTAAATATATTTAACTTAATCACTTTATATTTTTATATTTTTATGTTACAATCTTATAGTATGAAGGGAGAAATGATATGAAATTTACATTAATTACAAATAATATTGATTTATATGAAAAAGTAAAAGAAAAAAATGATTTAGAAATAATTTTTGATGAAAAATATACATATGGAGACATTTTGGATATAGTTAAAAAGAAATTACAAAATGGTTATGAATTATCAACACATCCTCTTTGTGGTAGTATAAAACCAAATGAAACACCTTATAGATCTATTTTAATAACAAAAGCAAAAGAATTAGATGTCAATGGAATTATAATAATAGATGAAGCTATAGAGACATATAAGAAGTTTCAAAATAATATGAAAACACCACTTTGGATAGATAGAGTTTTAAGAGATTTTAGATATGTTGATTGTAATTTATTGTATCAAACAATTGAAAAATTAGGTATTGAATAAGAACCATACCCTTTCAAGATACTTTGTGTCTGGTGGATTCCCGGGAACCTTGTTAATTCATAAGAAAAAAAACCGCTATGAAATTAGCGGTTTTATTTTTATTTAAACAAGTTTTCAAAATTTAAAAAATAATAACTTATTATAAGCTTATATTATTTTTCAGAATTTTTTTGATCATCTTCTTCAGTTTCTTCAACTTCAACTTTAGGAAGAATTATTCTAACTTTTTTTATTCTATGTTCATAAATTGAAAGTATATTATAAATAACACCATTATCCTCAACAGTCAACTTTTCTCCATCATTAGGTATATATCCTAAAAGATAAATCAACATACCTCCTAATGTGTCATAATCTTCAGAATTTTCATCAAGTTTTAAATTACAAGCATTATTCACATCTTCAATTTCACAAGATCCTGTTGCGATAAAATGTCTATCATCTATCTTTTTGATTGCAGGGTTAGTTTTCTTATCATACTCATCGTCAATTTCTCCCATTACTTCCTCAATCAAATCTTCCATTGTTACTATTCCAGTAAAACCGCCATACTCATCAATTAAAACTGCCATCTGGTATCTTGAATTTTTTAGTTCTAAAAATAAGTCATTAATATTCTTTCTTTCAGGTATAAAGTAAGCAGGTCTTAAAATTGATCTTATATCAACTTTATCGAATCCAACTTTATAAGCTTCTAAAAAGAAGTCTTTGATATATAATATTCCAATTATATTATCAATATCATCTTCATACACCGGAACTCTAGAATATCTCATTTGCATTAAAGTTTCAAAATCTTCATCAGGTTCATCTACATCAATCATAAATACTTCAGTTCTAGGTGTCATTACTTCTTCTGCTAAAACATCATCAAATGAAATTACTCCATCTATCATCTCACGTTCAGTAGGATTAATTATACCTTGTTCCTGACCAACTTCTACTATAGACTTAATTTCCTCTAGTGTAACTTGTGCCTCAACTCCATTTGTTGGAACCGATAGTATTTTTAAAATAATATTTGTAGATATCGATAGCAAATATACAAAAGGACTCATAAATTTATATACAAAATTTATTGTTCCTACAGTAAATAAAGCAAATTTTTCTGCATTTTGTAAAGCTATTCTCTTAGGTACAAGTTCACCAAAAACTAAGCTAAAAAAAGCTAAAACTATTGTTATTAATACAAGAGAAACTCTATTAGCAAAAGGAATTGATAAACTTTGTAAAAAACTACCAAATTTATCCGATAATCCTATAGCTGCAGAAGCAGATGTGAAAAAACCAGCAAAAGTAATACCAACTTGAATTGTTGATAGAAATTTTGAAGGCTCTATTAAAAGCTTTTCAACCTTTATTGCCCTTTTATCTCCCTGTTCAGACAACGCTAATAACTTTTTCTTATCCATTGATACTATCGCCATTTCTGACGCTGCAAAAAAAGCATTAACTAAAGTTAATAAAATTAAAATAATAATCTGAAAATAGACCTCGGGTCCACTATCCATAATAACCTCCTAAAAATTTTTATTTAAAAAAATTATATCAAAAATTTTATTATTTTGCAAATTTTTAAATATCATAGTAAATTCTATAAAATAAAAAAATAAAAAGTGTATTAAAATACACTTTTTATCAATAATCATTTTAAATACTATTTAATTAACATTCCACCATAATTTAAAACAACTTGGGCAAATACTAATGCAACTACAGTCATTAATTTGATTAAAATGTTTAATGAAGGTCCTGATGTATCTTTAAAAGGATCACCTACTGTATCTCCAACAACAGCAGCTTTATGTGGTTCTGAACCTTTTCCACCATGATGTCCTTCTTCAATATACTTTTTAGCATTATCCCATGCACCACCAGCATTTGACATAAATATTGCCATTAAAACACCTGTTACTAATGAACCTGCTAATAATCCACCAAGAGCTTCAGCTCCTATTAAAAGTCCAACTAATACTGGAACAACAACAGCTAATAATCCAGGAATAATCATTTGTTTTAATGCTGCCATAGTTGAAATATCTACACATTTTCTATAATCTGGAGTTCCAGTTCCTTCCATAATTCCAGGAATTGTTTTGAATTGTCTTCTAACTTCTTGAATCATTTCATTAGCAGCATTTCCAACAGCTTCCATTGTTAGAGCTGAGAATAAGAATGGTAACATACCACCAATAAACATACCAGCAACTACTTGAGGTTTAGTAACATCAATAGATGTTAATTTTACTGCTTGAGTGTATGAAGCAAATAATGCTAAAGCTGTTAATGCAGCTGAACCAATTGCAAATCCCTTACCAATAGCTGCTGTAGTATTTCCAACAGCATCTAATTTATCAGTAATATTTCTAACTTCATGAGGTAATTCGCACATTTCTGCAATACCACCAGCATTATCAGCTATAGGACCATAAGCATCTACTGCAATTGTCATACCACAAGTTGAAAGCATACCAATAGCTGCTACTGAGATACCATATAATCCTTGTCCAGCATTTGAGAATCCGTTTGAAGCCATGTATGAAACTAAAATACCAATAGCAATAATTATAATTGGACCAGCAGTTGATTTCATACCAACAGCTAAACCAGAAATAATATTTGTTGAAGACCCAGTTTCTGATTCTTCAGCTATATGTTGAACAGGCTTTTTATCTCCAGAAGTATAGTATTCAGTAAATTGTGAAATAATTAAACCTACTAAAATACCAGCAACTGATGAAATAAATGCTGAATTATTTCCTAAAATTTTATTACTTAAAAAGTAAGTAGCTACAATAGTTAAAATTGAACTAACTATAGTTCCCATATTTAATGATTTTTGAGGGTCTTTATCTCCTCTAACACAGAACAAACCGATTAATGATGCTAAAATACCAACTGCAGCAAGTGCTAATGCAAAGATAATACCTTCTTTCCCAAAAGCAACTGAACCAAGTGTAATACCAGATAAAATTGAACCAACATATGATTCAAATAAGTCAGCTCCCATTCCAGCAACGTCCCCTACATTATCTCCTACGTTATCAGCAATAACTGCAGGGTTTCTAGGGTCATCTTCTGGAATTCCAGCTTCAACTTTACCTACAAGGTCAGCTCCAACGTCTGCAGCTTTAGTATAAATACCACCACCAACTCTTCCGAATAAAGCTATAGATGAAGCACCAAAACTAAATCCAGTTACAATATTAACATCTTCAACTAAGAAGTAACATACTGTCATACCTAAAATACCCAAACCAACTACAGAAAGACCCATTACAGCTCCTCCTGAAAATGCAGTTTGAAGTGCTTTTCCCATACCAAATTCTTTAGCAGCATTTGCTGTTCTAACATTTGCTTTTGTAGCGGCTTTCATGCCGAAAAATCCTGCTAAAATTGAACAAATTGAACCAGCTAAGAAACATACTGCTGTAAGTAAATCAATGGCTGCTCCTAAAATAATTGCAACAACAACAACGAATATAACTAAATATTTATATTCACGAACTAAGAAAGCCATCGCGCCTTCTTCAATGTAACCTGATATTTCCTTCATTCTTTCATTACCAGGTTCAATTTTTGTAATGCTTAAATATTTAATATAAGCAAATACTAACGCAACAACACCTACGGCAATTGCACAATAAAAAATTAAATTAGTATCCATTTTATCCTCCTAAATGATTTATTTAATCGCAGCCATAGCAATAGCTACTATAAAAAACACAACTGATGCTATAATAGTAATTTGACTCAAAATAGCGTCTTTAGATTTTTTTCCACCTTTTCCTGAAATATTAGTTTCAGCAGTTAAAGATGCAACTCCATCAGATTTTGATTCTTGCATCAGAACTGCAACAATTATTACAATACTTGCTAAGAATAAAATAATTTCCATTAAAACTTGCATAATACACCTCCGTACTTTTATAATTAACCTGCTACTTATAATAACATATTTACAAGCAAAAATCAACTTAAATAATTGATTTTTAAGTTGATTTTAAAAATAAATTATAATTAAATAACTACATAAAATAAATGGGACTAGTGGTATTTCTTGTTCTTTAAATGATTTTAAATCTCCTATAATCAAAAATTTTGTAAAATAAAAAATTCCTGCTATAACAAAAGTAAGAAGTCCTATATACAATACAGTATACCAGTCACTTGAAATTCCAATAAGTGATAACATGTATATATCCCCTATTCCAAAAGATTCCTTTCCATAAACAATTTTTGACACTCCGTAAATTAGTCCATAAAATATAATGCCAGATAAAAATCCAAGAATAGAAATCTCAAAATAATTAGCAAAAAAATTAAGTATAATTATTGGAATAAAGAAAACTATAACAATATTTAAAAATATACTTTTAATAAAAATATCTGTAACTGAGCAAATGTATAAACACAAAAAGCATAATAAATTAATAAAATATAATATAGTATTTGTTGAAAAGATTATAATAAAATAAAAATTAGTTATGCTTATTATAATCAAATGTATTAAATTATAGTTTTTTTTAATATTTTTAAATGAAATCTTAATAGTTTCTGTATTTATTAGATAATCTAAATCAATTATTGATACAAATAAATAAACTAAAAAACATATTATCCCACCTATTAGATACATATTAATAGTTTCTTTCTACCTTACTAGCTTTCATTAAAGAATCCATTTTTGAAACATATGCAATTTGTTCTTTGGCTTTAATAATACTTTTTTCTATTTCATCTTTAACTTCTTCTAAACTTAATTGTTCAGGGGCAACTTTAGATTCTAATTTTATTAAATGATAACCAAACTGTGTTTTTACTGGTTCACTAACTTTTCCAACTTCTGAGTCTATACAAGCATTTTCAAATTCTAATACCATTTGACCTTGAGTAAATTCACCTAAGTCTCCTCCAACTTCTTTGGACGGACACATAGAACATTCCATAGCTAATTCTTCAAAAGATTCTCCATTTTCGGCACGTTTTTTTAATTCTTTAGCTTTTTCTTCACTTTCAACTAATATATGTTTAGCCTTAAAAACATATTTACTCATAAATAAATTTTTATTTTCTTCATAATATTCTTTAATTTCTTCATCAGAAACTTTAATATCACTAAATAATTCATTTAAGAAATGTTTTGCTAAAATTGAACGCTTAATCTCAGTGATTTCTTTAACGAAAGCCTCACTTTCATCTAACTTTTTATTATAACAATCTTGAATAATAAGTTCTTGTTTTATAAGTTCTTCACATAATTGTTTTTTTCCTTCTGGATTCTTATATGGTAAAGCTCTGTTTCCCATTAAGTCAATAAATCTATCAACATCACTTTCTAAAATTTCTACTCCATTTACAACAGCCATTACATTCTTTTCCATTATAATTGTCTCCTTTATATTAATTTTATACCATTTCCTTCAAAAATAATCTTTTTTGTTTTTAAAAGTCTTCCTACAGCTTTTTTAAATGATGATTTACTCATACCGCAAATATCCTTAATTTTATCTGGATTACTTTTATCATTTAATTCCAAAAATCCATTTCTTTCTTTTAAAATTTTAAAAAGAATATCTGCATTATCATTAATTTCTGCATGAGAAAAGTTTTTTAGTACTAAATTTAGACGACCATCTTTTTTCACTTTTGAAATCCTAAAATTTATAGGCTCACCAATTTCTAAAACACCTACAATATCTTTGTTCTCTATCATTGCATCATATTTCTTTTCAACTGCAACAAATGCACCATAATCTTTATGAATAGAATATATTATTCCATCAACCCATTCACCCTCTTTATATGGTGAATCTGATGTTAAGTAATCCCTAATTTTCATTGTTGCACAAAGTCTTTCAGACTTATCAATATATAACGCTACTAAATATTTTCTACCTTTTTCTAATTTCATAGTTTGTTCTTTAAAAGGTAAAAATAATTCTTTTTCTAAACCCCAGTCTAAAAAAGCACCAATTTTTGAAATATCCATAACTTCTAAAGTTTCTAATTTGCCCATAGAAATTTTTGGAATTCGTCTAGTTGCAACATATCTTGCTTGATTATCTTTATAAATAAAAACCTCTATTTCATCACCTAAGCTATCTTTTTCAAGGACTTCTTTTTTTGGTAAAAGTATATCCATTTTTTCATTCTTAATATCTTTTAGACCAATATATGCACCATTATTTTTAAAACGTTTAATTGTAAGTTTTTGAAACTCTCCTAAATTATACATAAATTCTCCTCTGTTTTTAAATTAAAAATATAAATAATTATATAATTAAAATTAATTTTTGAAATAAAATATTAATTATAAACCGATTATTATATTGTTTTTTAAAACTATAAATATTATATCATAATAGTTCAATTAATGTAACCTTAACTAATTAAAATTGTTAATTAAATTTGAAATCTATTTAAAATGTAGTATAATAATTATATACTACAAAAGGTTTTTTATAACAAGTAAAAACACGATTTTTTTATATATTATTTTGTATAAACGTTGAATTATCAACGTTTATTTTTTTGTCCTAATTTTCTACAATCGACATTTAACGACATAATTTTTTTCTCTTTTTGTCCCCTTTTGCCCCTTTTTTGCCCCCCTAAAAAAGTATGTTTTTTCTCCTGACCCCCAAAGTCGATTTTTGATAAAGGGAGGTTTGTGAAAAGAAAATTTCTACGTACTCGTGTTCCCCTTTCCTCCCCACTCTTGACCTCCCCCCTTATGTTTTCGTTTTCGTTTTTCCGTTTTCGTTTCGCTTTTTCGTTTTTCCGTTCGCAAATAAAAAACATCTCCAAGCAATGCAAAACTATACATAGCATATCAATTTTTTAAAAAACTTCTTTGCGTTCTCACAGTTGCGACCTAGTACATCATATATCGTTAATTAAATAACAACTATAAAACTAATATATTAATTTAACCAACCAACAACCAACCAACACAATCACAATATCAATACATCTATAAGCAAGTAATTGCAACGTGTTTAAAGCATAACAAAACAATAATAAAAAAATATAAATTCAATCTATAAAGTAATTTAATCAATAACAATAACAGTCTTTAAACGTTGAAATATCAACGTTTTGTATAATAAAAATAAATTAAAAAACTTGTATAAAAGTATTGACTAATCAATGGATTAGTTGTATAATATATATAAAGATAAGGAAGTCAAAAGGCTTCACAAAAAACAAAATAAAAAACAAAATTTAGGAGGGCGATTTTATGAAAATCAAAACAACACAAAAAGCAATTAAAGAAAATTGCAAAAATGTTTTTGCAGTTGGTTACTGTGAATATTATGAACTTTTAGACAAGTGTAAGGCAAAATATTACACTTGTGGAGTATATGGCTGGAATGCCAATATATTTATAGAATACGAAACAGACACGGCAATAGTAACAGGTTATAGAACTTTTGGGGAACGATTAAATGAAAAACAACTCGCAATATTTGAAAAGTATAACGAAAAAGCTAGAAAACTCAAAGCGTTACAATTAAAATACTACCTTAATGAAAATGATAAAAAATTTACTTTTGATAGATTAAATTATATACTTGACAAAATATTAATAATAGCAATAAAAAAAGTTTTAAAATGTAAATAACAGGAGGCGACAAAATGGAAAAAAGTTTTTTTCACAAAGAAATCAACAAGCAATCAAGAAAAGAAATGGCATTTTATATCAAAAATCATTTTACTTATGATAGGTTAAGCAGTTGGAACCATTGGAAAGGTTACGCCAACAATGTAAAAATTTATAATTTAGGTTTGACAAAAGAGCAAGAGCATAAAGCTTATGAAATGCTTTTAGATTGTGAAGTTGATGCGTCTGAATTTTGGGAAAGTATATGCGATAGTATGGAATATTTTAAAGACTTAACAGGTCAATCAATGTATTTCAACGGAAGGTCTGACGGTTACATTGTAACGGATATTGATGTTGTAGATTATGAAGATTTAAAAACAATGAGCAAAACAGAATTACAAAAAATCACAGAAATATTACAAAAGTTTGACAAATTTTGCGACGATTTAAGAAGTGATTTAATTTATTATTTAGACAATGCAACAATAGAAGAAGTTGAAGAAACAATAATACAAACTAAAAAAGTATTGACAATTTAGGAGGACAAAAAATGAAAAAATATATATATATAATTTCAAAATTTATCGATAAAAAAGAGGTATCAAGAGAAGAAATAATAATAACAGATTATAAAGCTAGAAAACTAAAAAAAGAGTTAGATTTTTTAAACTATTCAAACAGCTTTAAAGGTTGTTATTTAAAATTGAATTACTATAACGAAAACGCAAAAGCGTTTAATAGAATTATAGAACTTCATAAAATCATAATATATTTTAATAAAAATATTGATTATTTTATGAAAAAATATACAGTGTTTGAAATCAAAATTTATATAAAAAGACTAAGCAAAGAACTAAAAACGTTATTAACTTCAAAAATTGCACGAACTGATTATATTATGGATATTTTTATCACTTTGGAGAATATAAAATTTGACTTAAGAAACAACACAAGAGAGGGCAAAAATGAAACATTATAAAAAAGTAGTAGCAGTTTTGTTGCTACTTTTTACCTCTTTTCTTTGTTGGTTAGATAGTTACGAACCTAAAAAAGAAGTTTTCAAGCATTCGGATTTTTACATTGAAAACGTTGAAATCAATAAAAAAGTTTTAAGCAATTCAAAACTATATAACGCAGAATATAGGCGATATTTACAAAAGAAGATACAAGAGCAAGAGAAAGAAAAACAAGAGCAACAACAAGAGCAAGAGCAACAGCAAGAACAAGAACAGGAACAGGAACCAAAAAAGAAAAGCAAGAGCAAAAAAAGAGAAAGAGGAAGAAAAAGCAATAAAAAAGTAAAGGAAGATGATGGAAAAATTAGAGAAAAGACACAAAGAGCAAGAATCAGGAAAGAACAGGAAAACAACAGACTAGACAAGTACATTTTTAAACATAGAATGAAAAGCAAAAAACGACCATAAAGGAGAGCAAAAAAATGAAAAATACAAAAAACAACGCAAAAAAACAATTGATTGGATATAATGATTTTGATAAATATGCAGATTATAACGATTTTGACAGATTAAACCGCTTGTTATACGACAGCATCGAAACTGGAGAAGGTAAAAAATATAACGAACTTTACTGGAAATTAGCAAAAAAATACGATACAATAAAAGAATATTATTTTATTTATAGTAATTTAATTTTATTTGAAAGTGACAAAGATTTTTATAATTTTGTAAGCAAAAAACTTCCATTAGAGTATATTTTTGACGCAATAAATTTATATAATTTCAACTATGACAAAAAATTAACTGAAAATGATTTTTTCAAACTCGAAAAAAGGCAAATTATTAAAATAGTTTCTAATTTTAATTATGCAATGAATAATGATAAATTTATACTAGATTTTTTTGAAAAAAATCACATAAAAGACGCATTATATTTTTTTGAGGATTTAAAAAAATCTATTGACGAACTTTTAAAAAATTGTTGTTTGATATTAGAGAAAAACAACAACACAAAAAAAGTTATTCAGAAACTAGATGAAATCATTAAAAATTTAAAAAAATGTTTGAAAATGTTTGAAAATATTTAAAAACTAATTTTTAAAACTATATAAAAATAAGAGATATAAAAAATATCTCTTTTTTTATTGCTTTTTTATAAAGTTATATAATCGTTGATTTTTCAACGTTTATCATAAAAACATTATATCAATGTAAACGTTTATATTTTAATTTAAATATTTTTTTAATCTATTTATATGCCTAGCTTTTTTCAATGCTTTAAAACTCATTTTAGAGCTTTATTATTTTACTTATTTTATTCAATTTTACATATTTTTTTATATTCTTATCTTTTATATTTTTAAAATAAATCATACAATAATATATAAAATTTTGATTTTATATTTTAAAAACTTATTTTTATAAATTCATTTATATATTTATATAATATAAAAAATAGTCGCAAACTAAATAAGCATTTTTATAAATTATATATAATAAAAAAATCGCAAACTAAATTACGATTTTTAAATAAAATATTTATATAATAATATTATTGTCGCAAACTAAATGGCTATTTTAATTTAAAATTTCAATTAATATAGCATTTAAAAAAGTAAAGATGTAATTTTTATTGTTATTAAAATTTTCTTCACTTTCAAAAATATCATCAATAAAATCAAAACTTATTTTTGTTTCTGCTGATAAACTTAATAACTTTGCACAAAATTGTTCATAATCGTTACAATCTAATAGCTTAATTAAAACATCAATTTTAACTTTTAATACATTAAGATTACTATTTTCTTTAAAATAATTAGCAATCTTTTTTGCTGTTTGTTTTGCTTTTTCAAATTTCATTTCTTCCATTTTCGTAAATCTCCTTTTTACTTATAAATTATATTATTAGTTGAGCAAACTAAAAAGCTATTTCAATTCTTTTAGTTTATTATCTATTAATTCTCTTAATTCTAGCAAACTATCTTTATCAGCATATTTATTAATCAATAGTTTTGCATTGCTTTTATAATTAGATATTTTTTTTCTTTCTCTTGCTTCAGGATTGTTCTCAAGATATTTTTTATTCCATTCCACTTGCTTTTTCATTTGTCCTTTTTTCTTATCCATTTTCTTATCCCCTTTTTTATTAAAGATATTATAACATAATCTATATATTATTACAATACATTTATATATAATATTCTTCTAGCAAACTAAATAATAACTCCTGCATAGTTTTTTTCTCTTTTTCGCCCTTTTTGTACTCTTTTTCTATCATTAAGTGAGTTTTTGTAGATAAAGGAATGGTATTTTTTTCATCAAATTTTCTCTCTATATTTTCTGATACAGGTATTATATGATGTACTACTTTTGACTTAACTATTCTATTATTAACCTTTAATTCGTAAAGGTCTAAATTGTGGTATTTATTTCTAATATACAAGCTAAATTTCGCCCATTTTGACGTTTTATAAAAACTTTCATTCTTGCTTACAGCTTCTTTTTTTGACCTTTTCATACACTCATCACAATATTTTTTATTAAGTGGAATTAATTTCCTTTTACAAATTGAGCATAATTTATTCATTTTTATATCCTCCATTTTATATAATAAAAAATAGGGCAAACTAAATGCCCTATTATCTTTTTTTATCTTAATATTTTACGTTTATTTTAACTTTAATTATATTTTTAATATAATTAATTGCAAACTAAATTATAATTAAATTTAAAGCTATTTTATAGCCATATAATTTAATCGCAAACTAAATTATAATTAAAAATCAAAAGCCTTAAAAAATTTCTCTGATATATCATTTATATTGTATTCATCAAAGAAAATTCTAGTTGCTATATTCATAGTTGCGTCAACAGGGTCTATTTTATCCTTTGACCTTTTCTTATCTATTTTAAAGTTTTTGTTACTATCCTCGCATAATACAGCGTTACTCATACAGAAATTATATAAGCTATCATTTTCGTGTACTACATTCTTTTTATAAACTTCTTCCCTGAAACGTACTGTTCCCTCGCATAACGTTCTAATATTTTGTGTAATTTCTATTGTATTATAACCTAGCTTTTCCATTTCTAAAGCAAATTGAGTTGCACTCCAACTGTCATAGCAAATTTCAACAATGTTGCAGTTGTGTTCTTCTTTAAAATTATTGATATATTCTATAATATCGTAAACGTCTATAACTTCATTTTTAGTTATAGTGAGGTTGCCCTCTTGCTTAAACTTATACCAATAGTCTTGCCCTTTGTTCAGGTTATTATTATACGTTGTTTCAGGGATAAAAGATTGTTGCTTAAAGTAGTATTTGTTATCGACCTTTACACCAAAAACAACTGATGTTAAGTCATCTTTCTTTGATATATCGACACCAACAAAAACATTGCCTTTACTAAATACATTATAGTCAAAATCTTCTGTGCAGTCTTTCCATTTTCTCATATTCATATAGCCATTATCTGCCATATCAACCCATATATTCATATTTTTAGTTAAGAATTTTCTTAACTTACTTTCATCTAATTTTGATAGCTTGTAATCACTTCTCAAAGACTGTATGCCCTCTTCATAAGTAGCAACTATCGGATTAGCTTTTATCCATAAGCTTTCATCTTCAAACTTATCTCCGTTTTCCATTTCGTGAATATCTATAAAGTATGTATCATCTTCAATAGATACATCAGGGTCAAGTATTTTACTAACCTCATCATAAGTTGACTTGCAGGGGCAATTTATATCAAACCCTGCTGTTGTTATAGTAATCAATAAGCCCTCGGGTCTTGCTATCATACCTGTTTTCAGGTTTGACCATATCTCATCTGTTTTGTGGTCTTTGTACTCATCAACTGTCGCTAAACTAGGGTTATTCGCATTATCATTGTTCTTTGCTTCTCTTGATAGTGGCTTAATAAAGCCGTTATTACTTAAATTAGTTATTTGATGATATGCTTCTTTCCATTTATCTTTTAGAAAATCGCTAGTCTTTAAGATGTGCAAAATTTCTTTATAAACTATTTCTGAACCCTCTTTATTCCAACCTGATAAATAAGCTTCTTGCTGACCTTTTGTAAACAAAAAGTAGCTATTTAAACAGGCTAACATTTGGGATTTACTGTTTTTTCTCCCTACCTGAATATAAGCTACTTTAGTTACTCTCCTATTATTTTTTCTATATTTAAAACATAATAAGCTACTCGCCCAAAACATCTGCACTTCTACAAGTTCAATCGGTTGCCCCTCTAATATCCCTGCTCTGTGCTTAAATTGTTTACACCAAAAATAAAAACGCATTAATTCGTTTTTGTCAAAATAATACTCATCATTTTCTAAAAATCGCAAAAATCTTTTACAAGCTAGACTATGTTTTTTACAACATTTTCTTTTTCTGTTAGCACCTTTTTTTACCCATTTTATAAGTCTGTCGTATAGTTCCTGTTCAAGTTTTACAAACTTATCCATTATTTAACATCTCCCCCAAAAAGCAAACTAAAATCATCCGTTTTCTTTTCTTCTTCTTTCTTTGGCACAACTAATTTCATTCTACTTGTAACTGTCAAGCCTAATTCTCTACTTAAAGTTATAATCTGTTTACTTAACTTATCTTGAATATTAATAGTCTTTCCATCTAGCAAAATATCAATGTTATTTGCCATTTCAACAGTTACTTTATCATACATTTCCTTAATTAATATATAATTCGCCAATGTTTCTATATCTAAATTAGTTAAAATATCAAGCCTTTGTAATTCTTCTGAATAATAGTTAAATTCTTCGTGTAGCCTTTTAGGTAGCTTTTTAGGAGGAGCGACCTTATCATTAAAGCCTTTGAGTTCTTGCTCTTGTCTTTCTTTAATTTCTTTTTTAGTTAAATGTTTCTTGCCTTTTTCTAATAAAACGCTAACAGGTTCTTTTTTTCTTCCCATAAAATCACTCCTCCCTATTACTACTCTATAACTCCGTCTTTGTTTATTATTTTATCTTTTATTAATGCTCCACGTTCATTAAAAGCATATTCTTTGCCATTAATATTTCTAACATAACTTGTGTCGCATACTCCCCAATCGTTGAAATAGAATGTTTCTTCGCCAACTGTGAGCCATTCTTCGCATAACATTTTACAGTCTTTATCAAAATAGTACCATTCGTTTTTATACTTAAGCCATTTTTCACAATAAGCGTATCCGTCTGCTCCAAAGTAGTACCATTCGCCATTGATTTTTGACCAACTGTTTTTTGCATAATCTCCGTTTGGTAGTCTATACCACCAACCAACATTGTCTTTTATCCAACCACTAGGTTCATTGCTTCCGTTTAGGTAACCTTTAACCTTTTCTACAAAGTTGCTCCAACAAATTCCATTTTTACAAGCTCTTATTTGTTCAGGGCAATTTTTCCCTGTCCAATAATTATGCTGAACCATTTTTGAAATATCAATATTTTCTTCTTTAAGTATCATTGCTGATAACTTTGCACCATTTTCAACAGCTTGATTATAATCGCCATCTAAATTTACACAAATTTCTATGCTTATACTTTCTGTATTTCCTTTTCCTCTGCCATCTCCTGCGTGCCATATCTTAAAATCATGGTCGTGAGTTTGTATTGCCATTTCATCGTCAACTTGCCAATGCCAACCATAACCTATACCACTTCTTGCTTGTAGGTTGTGGTGTGCTTTTGCGTTTGCTCCTGCTGATGTGTTGCCTGTTTGGTGTATTGTTAAATATCTTTTTGCATTTCCTCTCCCAAAACTTACACGATTAGAAATTGCGTCTGATACAATTAATCTTTTAATATCCATAAATTTACACTCCTTTATAAATCGCTGTATTTTTGTTTTGTGTAGTTAATTCTTTGATTTAATACTTCTCTATAAGCTTTCATATGCTCTTTTTGATTAATCAGAAGTTCTATTTCTCGCCTATCTAATGGCTTTGTTTTTAAAGCCTTTTCAAGCTTAATTATTCTTTCATCTAATTGATTGTACTCTTGATACATTCTGTCTAAAAAATCAATTCTTTTCATATTTTTTCTCCTATATAAAGAAAAATAAAGGGTGTTACACCCCTTATTTTCTATCGTTATTAGGTTCACTATATCCTAATGCTCTTTCACTATCTGATATTCCTGCTGTAGTAGGGTCTGTTATAACTCCAATTATCGCAAGAATAACAAAAATAGTTTCGATTATCCCTAAAAGTTCTTTTGATACATTAGTAAAATCTACATTTACTCCAAAAAGTTCTAAAACTTGTTTTCCTAATAAAGCTAGTGCAGGAATTATCGCTATCCAAAATGCTCTGTTTTTTAATCTTACTTTCCAATTAATTTTCATATTATTTATTCTCCTTTTTAATGTTTTCTATTTCTTCTATTGCTTTATCTATCATTGCACTATTTGGATTGAATTTCCCTGCCTTTGCAGGTAACTTTATAACTTCTTTAACTCTTTCCTCAATAGTGCAATTTCCACCTAATAAAGCATATCCCTCGTAAAGTTGTCTTATACAATAAATTTCTTCTTTGTAAATATATCCCCTATCTAATATATCATTAGTATAGTTGATTATTAGTTGCCTTAAAATCGACCTTATTGAGTTACTTTGTTTTTCATCTTCTAACTTCATTTCTTCAAAAGCAATACTCAATTTTTCAATTTCTTTATTTAACCTAACAACTGTGTTATTTAAGCTGTTAATAACAATAACACCTGCCCAAAGGTTCTTAGCAAGTAACAAAACAGCCCCGATTGCACTTGCATAACCTCCAATTTTTAAAATATCCACAATTTTTTCTACCTACCTTTCTATAAACGTTGAAATTTCAATAAATGGCTTAAAAATGCCCCTATTTTGCATTATTTTTATTTTTTAATGGTAAACTATGCCTAAATTATAGATTTTTAGGTATTAATTGCCAATAATTCGACCTCGTATCAGGCACCTCTCCATTTTTTACTTCTTTTATTGCCTTATACAATTCGTTATAATGAATTACATAGCTACCTAGCTTATAACTTTTATCTCTTGAATAAAATTCGGCTTTATTATAATTATCAGCATATTCAGGATTGATATTTTTATCTGCCTTTTCAACAATCTTCTCCCATAGTTCAGGAGTGTTAATAGGTATGTTTTCATAAGTTGCGTTGTTATCTTGCTTACATTTAAAGACAAGTCCTAAATGGTTTACATACTCGCTTTTACTATAAAACTCGCCTACTCCCCACTTTCTGAAAAAATCAGGATTTTGTAATTTTTCTTTCTCTGTTGATTTCTTAATTACAAATTCTAAAAGTCTTTGTGTTTGCTCCTCAATTTCTTCGCTCGGTGTTTTTAAAACTTTACATAGTCCAACAACCTTTTGCAATTCTTTTTCAATGGTTGAAACATCACTTGCCACAACTTCTACATAATTAGAACGTCTGCCAATTAGTTCGTAACGTTCCTTTCCGTTTACAGTAGATATTTTTATTACTACTTCTGAAATTTCTTTTTCTTTTCCTGTCATTCTTTTACTCCTTTGCTTTAAAAGTTATACAATCTAAACTAATCCAATTAGTGCTGATGTCGTTTCTGTTTTCTATTAAAATGTTTCCGTCCTCGTATATTTTTAATACTGCTGTTTTAAATCCTGCACAAGGCACAAAAACTATCAAATCTTTTTCAGGTCTGCAATCTGTTCTTGTTATTCTTGCTAACCATTCAGAAGTTGTATCCTTTACTACACCCTGTATATGAACCAGTCCTGATGGGTCTTTAAAATATTTCAATTCATTCTTAGCATTATAAGGTTTAGTGCTGTTATAAAGGTGCATTTTAGTCCAATTTTCCACAACTATTTTTTCTATACGGATAGGTATATTACATTCAATGAGGTTTTCTTTTACTGCAGGTTTTCCAAAATTAAGTCCTGTTCCTGACTTGTGGATAGATAATAGTACAAATTTTGAAGATATATCAAAAGTAATGCTGTTGGTATTCTCCGTTGAAAAAGTATCACTAATCGTTAATCTGAATTGATAACGAGCGTTCTCATCATTATTAAAAGATAATTTATTAGCTTGTTTAAAACTATAATCAGTTCCTGTAAATTCCGTTATCCAATTAGTTGCTCCCTCTTTTTTCTTTTCGATTTTCCAATTAGTTCTATTCTTTCCGTTCAAGCTAGACATTGTAAAATCAATATCCATTTTTACATTTCGTTGGTCTGTCTGTGTTCTATCTCCTACAAACTTTGTTATCTTTGGTAATTCATAAGGTTGAACAGTTATTCTTTTTGTATATTCTTTTACTCTATCTCTTGTATCTATTGCTTTTACAACAACATCAACATTACCGCTATTTTGTATTATGTTAGTTTCTTCAACAAAAAAAGCACCATTTTTCGCTTCTGCATAGTGCTTGTTGTTTCCAATATTTACTTCGATTTTTGAAATTGTTGACTGTTCTATTCCCTCTGCTTGAACCTTAACTTTTAGCTTACTTTGATTTTGAACGTATATACCTAAAGACTTAGCTTTTTCGTTTAGTTCTATTAATTCGACACTTGATATAGTAGGTACTAAGTGAAGAGGTACTTTCATATACCAACCTGTACTATAAGCCGTTTCGCCTATAAGTGTTTCTCCTCTATAAGTCTTAATTCCTATGTCCATATAGATTATGCTTGAATTAGGCTGTAAAGCATTATGCTCGGTGCTAGGTGTAAAAGTTAAGTTAAGGTCTTTTGTTTTTTGTGCAATATAATGCCAATTACTACTGCCCTTTTCTCCTCTTATTACATACCATACATCGTGTACTATATTGTTGCCCTCTAAAGCCTTATTTATGTGTATAGTATGTGGTGTTCCTAGTTCTCTTGTTCCCTCCATAGTATTTGAAATTGTACTCATTCTAGGTATCTTATCAAGTTCAATATTTACCTTTTCTATATCAATTCTTCTTAAAAAAGTTCCTCTGATATTAGCTTCAACATTTATAATTGCACCTAATGAAATATTACAAGTTCCGTCTGCATTATGATATATTCTTTTTGTGATTGAGCCTAAATGTAATTCTTCGCCACCTCGTGAATTTAAGCTAGATACAATTTCATAGCTAACATTATTAATAAAAATTGAGTGGTTTCTCTTGCCTGTATAAATGTTATATCCACTACCACAAACTAAATAAAGGTTACAAGTTAAATCGCTGTAATTTTCTTCTTGACTTTGTGTTATATTCCACTCAAGTTTAGCTGTATAACCTCTCCAACTATTTGTCAATGTTCCTTTATTCAACTTATCCCACCACCTTTATTAAATCTAAATTTCCATTACTTTGTACTACAAAAGCAAAATCGCCTATCGTTAAACTGTTTTGTATCTTAGCTTTTGTGATACATAATTCGTTATTGCTTATATAAGCAACTTCATTGTTATTTTGTAAAAAGCTAATTTTTTTATTAGTAATGATACATTTTAAACTACTGTTAACCTCTGCTAGTTCAATATTTCCATTTATAAATCTAATATATTTTGATATATCATTAAATCTGTCTAAAATTGCTCTATTATTACTATCTAATAATTGTTGATAATTATTGAAATTAAAAGTAAACTCATCATTTGTTTGCTTAAAGCCTGTTGACATCTCAGTCCTGATTTTTGTTTGGTCGATTTTTAAATTATTTAATCTGTCAATGATATTCAAGTTATCACTTTGTAGGTATGCTATTAGCTTTCTTGCTTCTTCATCCATTTTTTCAATATCTTCTAAAGCAGGTGTCCACGTTGTTGCGACATTTCCCTCCTCAATTTTTAACTTATTCATAATTAAGGAAATGTCTTTACCTGATGTAACAACTTCTACATAAACTCTTTTTATTTCTTTACCTTTTAAAACAATTCTCGTTTTTTCTTTTGCTTTTACTGTAAATTTTTCTTCTGCTGTATATTCATTTAAAAAGAATTTAATATCATAATCGGATAAATTTTTTACATCAGCACTAAAAGTGTAAACTTTCTTTTCGTTAAAATTTATTTGGCTTTCTTCTAAATTATAATAACCTAGAATATCACTAGGGCTGTCTGCACTCCTGCCTATAAATTTAACTATCTTATTATCTTTTAATTCTTCATTATCGTTTTTTTCTTCTGTGTCTATATGGTTCGCTCCAAAAACTTTCCATTTTGTAGTATCTCCGTATAGACTTTCTTTTAATAGGTTTCTCGCTCCTACTTGAATTTCTTTAATTTTGTTATTTACTGTTTCGCTTACAGTTGTTATAATTTCATTGCTTTTTACTTCTAAAAGTGAATTTAATTCTTGTTTAACCTCATTAAATTTATCGCTAAATTTCGTTTGTACTGCTAAAGTAATACTATTTTTTAGCTTTGAAAATATGTTATTTACCTCTGCCCCCATATCTTCAAATTGTTGTCTAAAATTATCGTTTGAGATTATCTGACCTACAAAAGCTGTATCTACTATTAGTTTTTTAATCTTTGCTAAATCAATATTAGCTACTATTGTATTTAATACTTCGGTATCTGTAACAACTGCCTTTAACCATACAACATCTGCTGTAATACTTTCGATTATGCTTTGTTGTCCTTTTTGACTTCTTACATACTTTTCCGTTTCTGCATTAGATAAAGCCTTTATCTTTTCTTCATCTAAATTATTCTTTGCCTTTTCGATTTCTTCTTCAAGATTAGTTTTAATACTTTGTAAAACTTGTTCTAAAGCTACTTTATTTTCCTGAATAGTTTTCTTCGTTTCTTTTTCTATTTCTGCTTTTGTTTTTTCTATTTTCTCTGTTGTATTTCTACTAACAGTATCTATTTTATTATCTATACTCTCATCAACACTTCGTACAGCTAGAGTAATTTTGTTTCCAACATCATTTTTTATATCTGTTTTTGTTTCTTCTATTTTGTTATCAAGTTTAGAATTAAGGGAAACAGTCGCAACCTCCAACTTTTTATCTACTTTATTTTCCAAACTATTTAATAAGTTTTCGTTATTGATTGTAATTTTTTTCTCTGTCTTGCTTAAAAGTGTATCTGATAAACTCTTTAGCTTATATCCAAAATCAACTTGCAAATATCTAAATTCCATAGGACTAAAAACATAGCCTATAACGTCAATTCTTTTATGAATGTTATAATCTTCATAATAGATTATACAAGTATCATCTATATCTAAATTATATGAATTTATCTCATCCGTTCCAACTAATGAAAAACTTTCCTTTGGTAAATCTATTTGGTATATCTTAAAAAGATTTTCTCCATACTTCTTTAAAGCTTCAAGAGTTCTAAAACTATCCTCATATTCTCTAAAGTCTGCTAGAATATAAGGGTATTCGTTAATTAAAGGGCTTTCGACAACTGTTTCAAAAACAACATCTTTATCCTTTTCGTTATCCGTTCTCTTATTAGCTTTCATATAAAGTCTAGTAACTACATTGTCTGCGTCTTGCTTGATATTTATATCATTTACATTCTTTCTATTAGCAACTATATATTCTGTATCTTTACCACGTCTAGCAAGATATTTTATTTTATAATTATCAAATAAATAAGTTCCCTGCCATAATGTTGATATAGAAAATTCACTACTTAGCAAAACATCAAATAACATTTTATTTTCCATATTGATAGTATGAATATCTGCAATATCAGAATAAAAACTAAAATTGTTATTATCTGCTATCGTGCTACTTATACTCTGAAAAACTGTTGAGCAACTTTTCTCTTTAAAAGAAAACTTTGGAACGTATAATTTCTTACTTAAAAAGCCTATGTGTTTAGCATAAATCTTTACACCTTTTACCAACTTTTGAATATCAGTTATAAAAAATAGTTGTTGCTTATAATTCGGTGTATCGCACTTTATAATTGAAAACTTTTTAAATAAGTTGTGTAATTTTGTTTCCTCGCCTGTTTCAAAAGCTAAATTGTGATTAAGTGGATATTCAAACTCTAAATCATATCTTCCGTTCTTTTCTTCAACTAACTTGTCATTTCTAGCATATTTAAGGGCAACATACTCGCCCTTATTAATTTCTAAATAAATCATAGAGTAAATACCTCCATTGAATTTTAAATTCTGCCTTACAATTACTTAATAAAATCGGATTGTTTCCAATATCTAAATAAGGTATTTTGCCCCCAACAAAAGCACTATTTTTAAATTCGCCATTTTGTGTAATTTCAATCTCTTGTAAATCTACATTTAAAGGACTTAAACTATCTGTCTTAAATTCCATTTTTATCCCATTAATAGCTATAAAAAAGTTCTTATTAGTTGGTGTAATTTTAATAAAAGGATATACCCTTAAATGTCCTTTATTTTCAATAACTCCGTTAGTATTCATTACTATTGTTTCTGTATTTCTACAACAAAAAGGTTGTAGAGTAAAAGTAACTACAACCTTTTTATAATTATTCTTAAATTTTCCATAAGTGATATTTGATACAAAGCCTTTATAAAAGATAGTATCGTTATTAAAGTATATATCTACTATTTTTGTAGGTATAAAGTATTGACCTAGTTTTTGTATATCTTTTGTATAAAAAGTAATTGCAATAGGTATCTCATTCAAAATTTTTAAATCTTCTAAAATAAAGCCATCTCTATTATATTGCTTTATTAATTCAAAATTAGAATTAATACTTGTATCACTTATAGTTGATATACCTTTAAACTTAATACCATTATAGATAATATATAGTTTATCTGTAAAATTATTAAATTTTATTTCTTGCATTATACCACCTCTTTATTAAGTTCGTATCTCATTTCTTGCATTATCTTCTTAATATCTCTGTCATCTCTTATAACTACATTATCAAAATGTACTGTAACCTCTTGCTTAACTATTTTTTCCTCTTTGCCCCTATTCATACTGTCAATCCCTCTATAAATAGGTTGCATTTGCTTTTTAACTTCGTTCTTAACTGCGTCTATCATTAGTCTTGTACTAGCTATATGATTAGTAATTCTAGTTCCTGTTGGCAAGTCCATAATGTCATTTCCTCTATGACTGCCTAACATTCGACCTGCTGTTCCTCTAGGTAAATCAAATAGTTCCCAGCCCATTTCATTTACTCTAGTTCTAACCATACCACCATTCGCAAAGCTAGGTAAATAGTTAGTGCCACTTGCATAACCTCTTAAATAGTTAGTTCCACTTGCGTGTCCATATAATGCACTTACAGCACCTAAATTTCCAACTGCTTGAACGTTGATAGTTACATTTTTTCTTTCAGGAATAGAATTAATTTTTCTTCTAACCTCATCTAAATTCCTAATAGTTCCGTCTTTATTTACTGTAACTTGTACTGGATTTCCGTTAAGGTCTGTAATAGTTCCATTCAAATTTCCTGCACTATCTCTCGTAAAGCCCATTTGGTTTTCCAACATCTGTAATTGACCTACATTTAATTTTGTGCTGTTTGTTAGTCCTGCTGTCATTCTTAAAAACTCTGCACCCATTTGAGTTTGGGTAAATTGAGTAGTTTTCATTAATTCTTGAAGTTTCTTTTTACTAGCTTCTGTACTTGCGTGTATTTCTCCTGTTTGATTATCATAACAAGCTATAACCTTACCTGTATTCTCATCAACAACTTGGAATACTTGTTTTGTTGTGCCTGTTGTAGTATCAAGCACCTCGTTCCATCCTGTTTCATTTAAGGTGTACATTTCTTGATGATATTCATTCCAATTTTTTAAATCTTGTTGCAACTTTTTATCATTATTAGTTAAGATTTCCCCTGAAATTTCGTCTATTTCTTGTGCTATTTGTGGGTATTTTTCTTTGACTGCTTCTAATAAATCGTTGTAATGTTTTTTCGCATTTTCAATGTCTTTATTTCTCGTTTCTTCCATTAGCTTGATATTTTTTTCTGCTTCTTCTCTTTTTGCACCTGACAATTTTTGTGCATTTTCTTTCGCTATATCAATCAAACTATCCCAATGAGCTTTTATATCTGCTATTTCTTTATCTGTTTGTTTTTTTCTTTCTTTAAGCATTTCGGATTGACCTTTTAAATCAAGATTTCCCATTTCATTTATAAATTTTTTCTTCATATATAGCAAATCTTCTTGTGTTTTAGCTGAATATTTTAAGTTCGTTTGTTGTGCTTCTTTAAATATTTCGTTAAGTCTTTTATTTTCTTCTTGTGTTAGGTTTCTTTGTTCTTCATAAGACTTTTTAAGAATAGCGTTTTTCTCTTTTTCTAATTCTTGTAAATGTTGTATCTGTGTTTGATTATCTTTTAATAACCATTGTACTGTCTTTTCTTCTTCTTCTGTTAATACTCCATCTCTACTAAAAGCTTGTCTGGTTGCTGTTTCAATTTCTTGACCTTTAGCTTGTAGAGTTTTAATAGCTTCATCAATTCCCTTTGATATATCTGCTGAAATGTTATCAAACTTACCGACTTTAAAATCTGACTTACCTAATCTTTCTAATTCTAAAGCTAATCGACCTGTACTCTCTCTTGCTATTCCTACTTTCTTTGCAAATTCAGTAGATAAATGCCCTGTTTCTGAAAACTTGTATCCCTGTTCTTCAAGTTCTTTAGTAGATTTCTTTGTTGTTCCTGTTAATAAATTTATCCATTTATCCCATAGAGTTACTTTATCTTGTGCGTCTAAAATTGTTTTGTTTCCGTCTGCTAAAACACTATTCCACGTTGCGAAAGCTGTTGTAACAACTGCTATTGCTCCTGCCATTCCCCATACTGCAGGATTAAATAGGTTAATTCCTTTAGTAGTTAAGCCTACTGCACCACCTAATTTTTCCATAGCACCTGTTCCACCCTCTACAACATTTACAAGATTTTTCGTTGTCATTTTTCCTAAAGCTAGGTTAATACCAACAATTACTGCCTTAAATTTATTAAGCATACCCATAGCCTTAAATACAACCCCTAGTCCTGCTGTCATTCCTGCTAAGCCTACTATTATTTTTTTAAAGCCACTATCAAGATTTCTTACCCAACTTAAAAATGCTTTTCCATTTTCCATAATCTTCAATAAAATAGGTAAAAACTCAACTGCTAACTCTCTCGCTACATTAGAGAATTGATTTTTTAACATTTTTAGTTTACTTTCTGTTGTTGCATATCTCTTTTGTGCTTCTGTTTCTAACGCTGTGTTTTCTTCCCACGCTCTTTTAGACAAGTTCAGGTTCTTTGTTAATTCTTTGTGTCCTCCTGCAAGTCTTAATACTGTATCTCTTAATCTTACTTCTTTAATTCCTAAAGTATCAAGTACAGTGGTAATATCTTGTCCACTATCTTTCATTTTGCCTAAGCCCTCTACTACAAGCCTTAAAGCTTCTGCAGGATTATTCTTTACAACTTCTCTAAATTTATCAGCTGTTAAGCCTGTTATATTAGCAAAATTATGTAGTTGATTTCCACTTTCTTTTGCCATTTTCTTAATTTCTTTGTCAGTTAGTCCTGCTTCTTTACCCATTTTTCTAAATTCTTCGCCTGTTCGACCACCTGCTCCTAAAACTTTCATCATAAACTTGCCCATAGCTGTTCCACCTTTTTCAGAAGCTATACCAACACTTGTTAAGGTTGCTGATATACCTGCTATTTGGTGGTCTGTCAATTTAAAGTTAGCACCCATACCTGCTAAACTGTGCATCATACTTACGATGTCTGCTTCTGTTGTAGCTGTATTGTTACCTAAATCAACGATTGTACTAGCTAATCTGTCAATGTTTGACTTATCCATATTAGTAATATTTGTATATTGTGCTAATAATTTCGCTGCCTCATCACTTGCTATGTTTGTACTATCGCCTAGCTTTATCATAGTTTCTGAAAACTTTTCTAGGTCATTAATACCAATACCTAATTGCCCTGCCATTTCCATAACTTTTGCTATTTCGTTAGCTGATTGTGGCATACGTTCTGACATTGATGTAATTGTTTGTTTCAATTTTTCAAATTGTTGGTCTGTTGCGTCAACTGTTTTTCTTACACCTGCAAAAGCACTTTCAAAAGCAATAGCTTCTTTAATACCAAAGCCTGTAAATAATAAAGCAGGTGCTGACATCTTCAATAAAGTATTACCTACTTTATTATACGCTTCTGCTGTCTTTTGCAACTGCTCTTTATACTCTTTCATATTACTTATTTGCTTTTTGATTGTGTCTTTTTTATATTCTTCATTTACAAAACTTAAACTTGTTTTGTGATTTTTTAATTGCTCGTTAGCTAAATTTAATTGCCTTTTATAATCATCAGTTTTTTTAGTTAATTTTGTAATATTGCTTTCGTGTTTTTTAATATTATTTGTTAATTTATTTTCTAAAATCGCTCTATCTTTTAACTCTGTTTTTAAGGCTTTATGTCTATTCGCATTTTCTTTTATACTGTTAGAAAGATTTTTTACTACTGCTTGTTGCTTTTTGATTTCTGCACTAGCTTTCTCGTATGCTTGACTTTTTTTACCCTCTAACTTCGCAACTTCTTTTTGCCTATCATTTAAAACTTTTAGCTTTTTATTTTCTTCATCATAAGCCTTTATAAGTTGTTTTTTTTCACTATAAATACTTTTAAATTCTGACCTTACATTTTTTAAAACTTCTTGATTTTTTGTATATCCGTCTTGTAATTTTTTTAAACTATCTTGTGTTTCTTTTAATGCTCTTTTTTCATTCGTTCTTTCTTTAAAAGTTTCTTTTAAAGCTGTATTAATACTCTTGATTTTTTCTTCTGATATTTTTATAGCCTTTGAATAATGGTCTAATGATTGTTGTAAAGTTTTATAGCTATCGCCCTGTTTTCTTAATGTATCTTGACTTACTTTATATGTTCTGTCTAGTGCTGTCAATTCTTTATTAAGTTTTTTTATCTTATCACTCGCATTATCTCTAGCTTCTATATCGACTGTTAGTTTTTTAGCCATTATTCAAAATCATCTCCTAACCCTATCATTGTAGTTGTTTCTTTTTCTTCTTTACTTTCTTCGCTTTTGTTCATATCAGCGTGAATATCAAGCATTTTTAAAACTGTTCTTAAAGTCGCATTATAAAATTCATATTCTCGCTTATGCAAGATAACAGTATAAAAGTAAAATAGAAAATCAACATCTATTTCCTGTTCTTCTTCTTGTTCTTTTTTTTTAATGGTATTGTCAGTTCTTCTTCTTTGTCATTTTCTAAAACACACTTGCTAAAACAAATTAAAGTTAAATCTGACAAACTAATTATTATATTCATTTTATCTTTTTCACTTAAATTATATACAAACTCATCTAATATCTTGCCCTTTTTATTTCTTAGCATACAAGCTATTAAATCAAGCATATTATCAACTTTATATTGTAAAAAGTTTGATACATCTTTTGTTAGTCCTCTGCCTGTATGTTTTTGATAAACTCTAAAACTCTCCATTGTACAATTTAATATATATTCTCTATTTTTCCATAAAACTTTTAAGCTGTTATCTTGTATTTCCATTTCTTTCTCCTAACCTTTTTAAAAAATTATAAAACAAATAGGGGGATGTTATCCCCCATTAATTAAGGTGTTAATATTTTTTCTTTTGTTCCTAAAACTGTTCTAAAGAATTTTGTTACAACATCAGTTTTTAATTTATCTTCATTACTTGTGATAAATCTGCTTATTGTTCCGTCTGTAACAGGTAAAGCCTTACCTTTTAATTGATATTTACTAAACTCAATATTTCCTGTTTTAGTATTATGTGTTCCACCTTCTGCAACTAATTTACAGTTGTAGAAAACTCCAAAGCCTTTACTTCCGTCAGAATAAGCAAACTCAAATAAAACTGCTACTGAATTTTGACTATCTTCTGAATTTACTGTAACTCCTCCGTTTTCTATTGCACTTCCCTGAAGCATATTTTGTATCTTTGGTAGATATTCTGCAAAAGTTAAAGTTAAGTCATAAGATACAGGCATTGAAATTGTTGTATCTTGAATATCATCTGAATAAGCTTCCCCACTCGCATATTGTGGTGTATATTGAAAGCTCTCAACACCTTTAACAAATACAGGCTCTGCATAAGTTAAAGCTGTTCCGTCATCTTTAGTTAATAAAGCTATATGAACGTTTTTAACCCCAAAAGGTCTTTTTCTACTTGATTGAATTGCCATATTTTTATTCACTCCTTATATATTTTTTTGAAAAAGTAAAACAAGTGTTATACCCTTTTACTTCTCTTTCTGTGCCAATGTACACAATGTTTTTAAATTTTAATTCTCTTAATTTTTCATTAATCAAATTATTTGTATCAATAATGTTGTCAGGGAAATAAACATTTATTATAAAGTCAACTTCCACAACATCAACAAACTCATCGGATATTTCGCTGTCCTCTGCTGTATAAAAATATCTAATGCTTTTTGATACATCCGTTTCTTTTTCTAAATAAAAAGTTGGAAAGCTTGTTAGCACTTCCAACTTATCAAAATCATTTTTAATCTGTCTAAAGTAACTTTCCAATTTCGCCCTCCAACTCTTTTAATAATTCTTCTTCCATTTTAGACTTGTTTTTTGCAACTGACCTATCGAACCACCCTTTGTGCTTATCTATATACTTGCCTGTTTTAACTCCAAAATATGATAATTTAAAGCCATAATTATTGAACCAAATACCTTTCCATTCATTCCAATCGGCGTGGGCGTCATCAAAGCCAACTTTAACAACCTTTAATTTTTTAGTATCAACCTTTGAATAAGTGCCTATTTTTTCTCTTGCTGTTCCACTTCGTTTTGGTACGTCTTTTTTGATTTCACCCTCTAACTTTTTACCTGCTTTCATTATGCTTTCTTTTGGTAAAAGTCCTACATTTTCTGTCTTAGTTAAATCATCAATTAAGCTTTCTATTCCGTCAATTTTTAGTTTCATTCACAAACTCTCCTCTAACTTCTAAAATGTTATCTTCAAGTCTGTTGACGTACTTAATATTAAACTCTTTATTTTCAAAGATTAATTTACAAGAAAAGTCTAAGTTTTTTAATGCTTTTCTATCTCTTACAAAAAAAGTGATTTTTTGTATATTACTTTCTTTTTCGGTTGTTGTATATTCATTCCCATAAGCATATTTCAATTTTGCTCTTGTATCGACAAAAACAGTCCTATTTTTAATCGGTTTTCCGTCTTGGTCTTTCTCTATTCCTATACTCTTTTCTTTTAAAACTAGCCTTATTTTTTCTTTAAATTCGCTAGTTCTAAACTTCAACCTGTAATTTCTTTCATCATAACTCATTATCGCACCTCATTTTTATCAAACATTTTTTGGATTTTTAAGTGTTTTCGTTTTATTTTTTTAACTATATTTTAATTGATTGATAATGCTTTGTAATGAATTATTATTCTTTAAATTACTGTTATTTTCAAACGTTCTTTCACGTTCAATATAATGAAAGTGTACGAAAAGAGAAATTGCCAATAAGTAAAGTTTACTTTCTTTTTTTGTATCTTCGACACCTGCGTTATGCAAATATTCTTCGCCACTTTCTATAAGTGCTTTTATTAAGTTGTCATCATCTTCAAAATCAACATTCAAATAATTCTTTACTATTTCTAATTTCTCTGTATCGTTCATCTTTTATTACCTACTACTAAGCTTGTGTAAATTCGCCTTTAACTAATGCTTCTTTATCGAAAGCCTTAGTGTCAAATCTCATTCTTGACTTGATAGAAATTTTATCATTTGCCCATTTAACTAAATCAGTCATTTCTATTGTTCTTCCCTCACGTTCAAAGTGTGTAATAGCTTCATCTAATGCACCAATGTAGAAAGGTACTTTTTTAGCCTTTACAGGTAAAACTTTATCTGTTACTACAATTACTGTGTATTTGCCCTCTAAAGCTTTTACGTTAGGGTCTGTAATATGGTCTTTTAAAAGGTATCTATCTTGTTTATCCTTTAAAGTATCTAACCAATTATATCCTGATTGATTAGTTAAGATAACTGTTTTATCTAATAAAGCAGGGTCAATTTTAGTATTTAAAATTGTCTTAATATCGTCATAAGTTCTAATTGCTACAGGTGTAGTTGCTATTGCGTCTGCAACAGTTAAAATTGCTTTATTTTCTGTTGCAACTTCTTTTTTAGCTAACCAATTTACAAGATAGTTTTTAATATTTTCTTTTGTATCTTCTAAAAGTTCTCTTGTAACATCTAGTACACCACCATATTTAACAACTTTGTAATCAACTGTTTCAAATTCAGGGTTAGCTACATCAGTAAATAGTCCACCTTCTTCGATTGACGCAAAAGGTACACTATCAGCATTTTTTTCAATTACTCTTGAACCTGTTAAAGTATTTACTTTTTCTACTCTTACATACTTTTTCAAAGAGTTCAATTCTCTTTTTCTTTCGTTAATTTTTGTTGAAATATCTTTAGGAACGATTAATCCCCCGTCTTTGTCAACACTTTCTTTCATTTCGTTTGTAAACTCAACTTTTCCTGATTTTACATAGTCTAAAAATCTGTTTTCGATTTCCCTTTCTTTTTCTTCTTCGGACTTTTCAACTGTTTTACCAACTTTGATATTTCCCTTATCTTCAATTACTGTTCCGTTGTTAAGCACTTCAAGTTTTTCAAGTTCTTCAAGTTCTCTTAAATTTTCTTCTTGTACTCTTAAATTTTTGATTTCATTTAAAATCTCTTTTGCTTCTTCAACTTTACCTGTTGAATTTAAAACTCTTGCTTGAGTTTTCTTTTCTTCGATTAAATTTAAAATTTCTTTTAAAGTCATTTCTTACCTCCAATATTTTTTTATTTATAATTAAGCTAGTTCGATTTCTAACTCAATATCTTCATTATTTTGTTGTTGTTCCTCTGTCTTTTCTTCTTCAACAACAATGTTTTTGAAAATGGCTGACGCTTCTTGTCCGTTCATAGCCTTTTCATTTTTCATTACTTCTTTTAGTTCTTCTCTTGAAAGATTAGAAAAACTTTCGTAAATATCTAAAATACTTTCTTCTGTCTTGTCTAAAGTTTCAATAGTTTGTTTCAGGTCATCTGCATTGCCATAAGTCATACATAATGGTTTATGTATTAAAAAAAGACTTCCTTTTTCCATAACAATTTTTTCACTCGCCATAGCTATTACAGTAGCTATTGAAAAGCAAAAGCCTTGTATATGGACAGTTAAGTCTTTTAGTTTCTTTAACTCGTTATACATTGCCAATCCACAATTAACATCTCCCCCATAACTTGCAATATACAAGTTTACAGGTTGTTCTTTGTCAATCTCTTGTAGAATATCTAGTAATGATGTTGGAGAATTTTCCCAATCGGATATATCGCCATAGATATAAATATCATTACTCTTATTCTCGATTATTGACGTCTTGTTTTGTATCTTCAACTTGTTCCGTTCCTCCTCTCTCAATTTCTTTTGTGTTTTTATATTGATTGCCAACCTCTGTAATAGGGATATAATTTCCGTTACAAATTAAGGTATCTCCACCATCAACACTGTCTAAGTCTAAAATTTCTCTCGCTTCATTAGGTAAATAAATAGCGTTATTTACTCCGTCTTTTAAAACTTCCATTTGTTCCTTAGCGTTAAGTCTTAAAATAGCTTTTTCATTAAATTTAAAACTAGCATTTTCAATGTCCATTAATTTATAATTCAATTCTTCCTCATAATGTTTTAAAATATACATTAAGGTATCAATATAAAAACTCGTATTTTGAAATTCTATATCGTTCTTTCCTGAATAATCATTTAAGAAATAAGGTTTTATACCAAAAAGACTAGCTATTTGATTACTTAAAAACTTCTTATTTTCTAAAAATTGAGCGTCATTCAAGTTGATATTTAAAGGTTTTAACTCCATTGACGGATTGAGTGGAATGATATTATACATATTTTCTTTTCTGCCTACATAAGTTTTAATCATTTTTGCCATTTTCTCGACTGCGTCAGGCTTTAAATCTGATGTATAATTTAAAACAGCTTTACCTGTCATTCCATTTTCAAACAATGTTTTCAAATACTTTTCGCCCTCTTTTGACGTTGAAAGTAAATCATATAATTGCTCTTTAATGGATAGTCCTGTAATTCCGTTCGTGCTAATTGATGTTCTAAAATGTAGTATCTCATCACTTGAAAATATATATACTTTGTCATCTCCTCTATACTTGTAAAAAACTTTATTTCTTTCAGGAGATAGCACTTTTTTATTGTCGATTACAACTTCTACGTTGTCATTATCTAAAATATACATTCCGTCAAGAGTGTATTTTTTCTTTCCGTCTTTCAATGTTTTCTTTTTGAAATCAAGATAAATATAACAGTTTCCATAATGATTTCTTCTAGTTTCAACATCACACCAAAAAGCTGTCGCTGTTGAAAAGCTGTTTGGTCTTTCTGCTAATACTTTTAAATACTCGTGGTCTATTCTTCGTTTTCCCCCTTTAGCTGTACGCTCGTATGCTTTTAAGGGCAATTTTGCCAAACTCTCTGATAGTATTTTCATACAAGTATAATAAGTGCTTTCTGAAAATGGATTATCTTTTTCTCTTTGATTTTCTAAAAGCCAATCTAATCCAACAACCTCATTTTTCACAACTTCATTATCGCTTTTATCTTTTCTTTTTATTTCTATATTTGTAAAAGGTATTCTCAACTTTACACCTCCTCTACTTCGTTAAATTTCTAGCCAACAAAAAAAGACTGCAAATAAATGCAATCTTTCTTTGAATGGTTAGTTTCTATACAAAAGGGGACTTTATGAAAAAATCATTGCTAAACTACGTTTTTTCATACTAACATTATATCACGTTTTACCCTCTTAAAAGTGTAATAAAAGTGCCTTTTTAGTGCCATTACGTTAAACATTTCTTTATCTTTAACATTCCTGCTAATTTTATTCTTTTGAGTTGTCTTTCTGAATAATATAAACTATGTGTACTTATCCACGTCAAGCTATTTTCATTCAGGATATTTTCTTCAATAACTATTTTTTCATTAGTTGTTAAGGTTTCAAAAGCCTTAGTTAGTATAGCATATTCTTTTTCTAACTCTTTTATCTCTTTTTTCAGTCTATCTTTTTCATCAATAAAACTAGCTATTTTATTTTCTCTTGCTGTGCAATCTCCTCCTTGTGTTCTGAAAGGGTCTGTACTCAATCCTCCATATTCTACTTTACTTTCAATCTTTTTTAGTTTATCTTGCTTATTCACTATTTGACAATCAATGATTTTGTATTGCTTAAATCTTTCTATTGCTTTTCGTAAATTCTCATCACGTTTCTTTTTACTCATAACTAAAATGCTCCTGTACTACCAAAGCCACCACTACCACGTTTTGTATCGTTGCTAATATCCTCCGTTTGTTCCAAAAATACCTCTGTTTTTTCATTAAATACAATCTGTGCTATCTTCTGTCCTACTTCAAATTCAACTCCATAATCGTTTAAATTTTGCATTACAACTTGTACCTCTCCTCGATAATCGCTGTCGACTGTGCCAAAATGTACTAAAATTCCTTTTGCACTAATGCTTGACTTTGGTCTGACCTGTGCTTCTATATGTTTATCTAATTCAAGATATAAGCTTGTTGGTATCAGCTTAACTTGATTAGGTAGTAGCTTAAAAGGTCTAGTAGTTTTCAAATCATATCCGCTGTCTGTATCGTGTCCTTTAACTAATTCATAATCGCATTTATATTTCATTTTGTATCTCCCTTACGTTAAAAAATTCTTGAAAATCTGCTCGTTTTGTATCAAAATCATATTTTATGTTTAAGACTTTTCGTATTCGTCCTCTACCAATAAAACCCGTTAAATACAATAAATGATGTTTTTGTTCTTCAACTGACAATATTGTTTGAAAACAAATAGTATAATTAACAATTCTGATTTTTTCGTTGTTAAAATAAAATTCGTATCCGTCTTTTGTTATTTTAAAATCAAATTCGTTTCTTAATTTCATTTTGTTTCTCCTGTTCTTCGATGTAATCTTGTAATAATTTTTTAGTTATCCTAAATTTTAAATATATTGCATTTTTTATAATCCCTCTGACATTTTCATTTTTAATAGTTTCCAAGATTTTGTTAATAATAACCCTTTCGGTATATGTGTATCTTTCAAAATATAAGTCATGACTAATTTTGTATAAATAACAAAGTGCCTTTTTATAATCTTCTAATCCGTTTTTCTTGTCTGCTCTAAATAAATATTTAAGTACATTGCCTATATAAAAACAATCTCTACTAGATATATCTTTTTGATAATCTTCGGCATATATTTCTTCATTACTCAAAACTAAATTTATTACGTCTAACACTTCTAAATCAATGCTTAATTGATAGTGTTTTGGATGTTCTACGTTATTCATTTTCTTTACCTACCTTTACTTATATTTTTCAAATATCAACTTAAAATCAACTAAATTAATCAATTTATAAAATGCATATATAAAAATCGAAACTGATAAGATATACAAAACAATATACATAACTTTAAAAATTATTTTTTTGTAGTCTATAAATTTATTGTGATAGTCAAAAGACTTATTATTATAAATATAATTGTCGATTTTTTTATATGTTTTACTTTCTTCTATCACTTCAAAGCAAAATTTTAAGCCCTCGCCTATTGCGAAAAATACAGTTGCAACAAACAAGAATGCAACAAAAATTAAACATAAAACACAAAATGAAGCTAATATCGTTCCAATTATTATCATTAAACTAACTATTAATCCTGTTATTCCCATTATTTCAACAACTCCTTATTTTCATATATATTGCCTATTACTTCAACATCTGCTTCTTTTGTGTTTTCATCTGAAAAATCTTCAAAGTTGTAATTATCATATTTGTTTTTTGCATAAATGCCAAACGCACTAATTTCAACAACCCCTACAAATGAATATTCTCCATCTAAATATTGAACAATATCTCCCTCAAAAATTTCTACTCCATTCTTATCAAATAGTTCTGTTGACTGCATAAGTTCAACATCTTCAAACGTTTGGCTAACGTCTAATTCTTCTTCATCATCAATATAAAATGTTACTTCTTCAAATTCAAAATCAATATTTGATACAGTTCCTAATATCTGTAATTTTTTGTCCCAAACTCTAAATTTTAAATTATTCATTTTAAAAAAATTTTCCTCCGTTCATAACATATCTTTTAACAATTTCATTAGCTGTTTTTTCTGCTAATGTTGGTATATTTTCTCCCAATTCCTCTAACTCATCATCTGTTAGCTTTTCAACATCTATTTGTTGTAATTCTTTAATTAAATTATCTATGTTCATTATTCTTGCACCTCCACAACATCATATATAGACAAATCAATTTTAAACTTTTTCTTAATATCCTCAATTTCTTCAAGTGTAAATTGTACTTGATATTTTGAATTGTCTGTTGCATATTTTGAGTTAAAAATGGTTTCTTCATCAATATCCATAGTCAAGTATTTTTCACAATCTAGTAAATCAAATAGTTTTCTATATCCTTTTTGTAAAACTAAGTTATATCTTAATGTTTTTTTTAACTGTCTTAATTCTTTAATACTAATTTTAGAAAAACAGTAAGAACTATCAATAACTAAACTTTGTCCAATTATTTCGCATAGGCTGTCATCTTGGATTTTGTACATAATATTGGTATCATTATCAACATAAATAGCATTTTCTTCCCAACCTAAAAAGTCTGCTAATGTTATAGGTTGTTTCAAGTTTTCAATAACTGCGTCAATTCTGTTTTTTGACTTGTTGTTGTCATCTTGTGTTAGTCCTGCTTGAATTAATTTTAATTGCTCTATTATTTCTTGCCTATTCATAAACTACCTCGCTTTTTGTTTCAACTTCAAAATCTAAATTACATTCATCAAGTGCAATAATTTTTAAATCTTTCAAAAGTTCTGTATCTTTTTCAAAATCATAATCTTTTTTAGTAATGACTTTGTTTTGTCCTTTTGTTTTAATGCTATTAATTTTAAAATCTTCTATGCTATTAAAACTTAATGACATATCTTCTGCTGAACAATGAATAAAATTTTTTATTCCGTTTTTGCTTATAATACCTTTAAATTCAACGTTTACACTTTGTATTTCTCTATCTAAAAAATAGACTTCCCAATAACTATACTGTGTGAAATAAAGTGTTGCTTTTACATTTACAATATAGTTATTATCTTGTTTGAACCATTTTAAAGGTCTTTTCATTTCGCTTTTTAGTAAATCACTATCTAAATAACAATTTACGTCAAAATCTGCTCTAATATTCATTTTCTATCCCCTTTTCCATTTCCCTTATTTTTTCTCTTACAATATTTTCCTCTAAATTGGCATTTCTTAATAAATGCTTGATGTACTCGTAAAAACCCATATATTTAATCATTGCATTTGTGAAATCTGCTTTTAACTTTATTTTTTTATCGACATACATATAAGGAAAAGCAAAATTTTCCTTATCAAAATGTGGTATCATCTCATCTATAATTTTACTTATCATTTTTTCTTTTGCTTCTTCAAGTGTTAGTCCGTCTTTGTAAATCATATCTAAAAATTGTTTTTGTTCTTTCGGCGAAAAATCTTTAAATTTTAACGTTTCAGTAGCTGTTATTGTGTTATCATTTTCGGATATTTTCATTTATTCCACTTCCTCAACTATTACACTGCAATTATAAAATATATATCTTTTTCCGTCTAAATCAAATTTTACTACGTTATTTTGTTTATTTGCTATATCAATTACGCCTTGATAACTTCTTAATTCTTTTCCGTCTAAACTATAAACTGTTATTTTTCTCTTTAATCCAGTATTCGCTGACTTAAAACTTTTCGCTCCTCTTTCTATCTGTTTGCAACCATTTAATGTAATTATTGTTGTTAAAATTATAAATGTTTTTAATAATCTTTTTTTCATTTTTTATCTCCTATTATTCAAAAATTTCATAACTGTAATCTTCAAAATTTACTTCACTTAATTCTAAATTAGCATATTCATTTTCAACAAAAGCTGTTTCATTTTCGCAAAATTCTTCGTATTCTTCTTCGCTTAATTCAATTTCTTTTGTTCCTGTAATTTCAATTCTTAAAATCATATTATCCCCCTTTATTATTCCATTTCTGTAACTGTTATCACAATTTTATCAACGTCAGAAAACACTTTTTGTGATTTCATTTCAACCACTTGACAATCATCTTCAAAAGCTATTTTATTAAGTCCATCTAGTATCGCTTTTTCTAAATTATCAATGTCTGGTCGTTGAGTGTGATAATCTTTTTTGCAACTTTTTGCTTTTTTAAAACAAAATAACAAATCTAGCTTTACAGCATTTTTTAAAATCAAGTCTTTATAACGTCTTTTCCACTCATAAGCTATTAGTTTTTCATAATCTGCTGTCTTTTTAGGTGTATAAACAGCAAACTTGCTTAAACGTGGTCTTTGTTTTGGTATTGGTCTTATATTTATTTCTAGGTTGTACCTATACATTGTAACCCCCTTTTAATCGTAAAATTTACTAGCTATTTTTAATTAGAATATGTTTTTAATATAATTACATACCTAGCATATTCTAATTAAAATTTAAGCCGTTTTTTTTAGTTTTTAATATTCAATGATTTTTGATTATTATTACTCAACCTGTAATTTCTTTCTGTATCTCTTTTGATGTTACATAAAAAGCCTTTTGATTTTTCAATAATTCTACTGCCTATTGATTGTGATATTTGTAATATTTCGCTTGATAGCATTTCACTTGAAATAATTGTTTTTTTATCGTTTCTGTATCTGTAATCAATTATTTCAAAAGCTTTTTCAAGTTCAAAGTCTGTTGCCTTTCCGTGTAGAAAATCATCAAGATACAAAACATCTGTCTTTTTAAAAGTTTCAAAATCAAAAAATGTTGGTCTACCACTAAAGCCATTTTTTAAATCACTCATTAAATCTCGCCAAGATACAAACTTAACTGTTGTGGCTGACATTAAAAGTTTTTCGCTTATAGCTGTACAAATATGCGTTTTTCCACTCCCTATCTGTCCACCTATGAAGAACCAATCATTAGTCGGTACATTCTCTTTTGCTTTTTCTAATACTGTTTTCGCATATTCTTTGCTAGTATCAAAATTCTCAAAAGTGAATTTTCCAAAGTTTTCTTTTAGTCCACTTTGTTCTTTGCTCTGTTCTGCTTGTAGTCTTTCTACACAATCGCATTTTTGTAAAACTATATCAAACATATTATTTCTAAAAACTTTTACAGCTACTAAGCCTTTATTCTTACACTTCTCACAGAAAAAGCTATAATCTGTATTTCCTAATTTCTTGTTGTAATTCTTTACTTGAATGTCTGTTATCTTCTCATACGTTCCGTCAAAGTATTTATCCATTAAATCAACTCTCCATAGTTTTTAAATTCGTTTGTATCTTGATTTTGTGTTGTTCTGTTGTTATAGTTTCCCTCCATAACTTTCACAAAGTTACTAGCATTAATGAACCAATCAAAAGTTATAGTCCAATTACTATTGTTTTTTCCACAAAGAAAATCACTATTTTTAACACTCTTTAAAACTTCAAAAAACTTTTCTTCTCCAACTTCTTCAATTCTTGCTTTTAAATGTTTACTTCTAGTTGAATTTTCTTTTATAAAATTCACTTTTGGTATGTTTTCTGATAAGTCATTCCACAAATTACATACGAGAGTATATAATATATTCTTATCATTCTTATCATTCTTATCATTCTTGTTAGTTGTTACCTCTTTGTTAGGTCTTTGTTGGTCGTTTGTTACCTCTTTGTTAGTTGCTTTGTTAGGTTGATTTTCTTCATCTTGATATAAGCCCCAATTTTCAATTTTTATTAGTCTATTTTGCTTTGTTGATTCGTTTGTTAGAAATTGTAATTTTTCAAATCTTTTTAGAGCTGACCTGACGTTTTGCGTTGTGATATTTTTTCCACATCTTGCAACAATTTTTTCTAAACTTGTTATAAATTCCCCTGCTTTAACAGTATATTTTTTACCTTTCCATTCCCATTGATTTGGTTCGTGATTAGCCATTAAAAGTAAAGTTATTAAAATTGTTTTTTGCTCAGGAGTGGAATTTATCCAAATTGTTTTGTCAAGCAAAGCTCTGTGTAGTTTTATCCACCCTTGCTCCTGCATTTTTATACCTCTTTTTCTAGTTTTCTGCCAATTTTTCTAGCTCTCTTTTCTAGCTTTTTAACTTTGATATAAAAACTATTAATTCTTATACTTTCGTTGAAGATTAGTTCTTGTAAAATCTGCTTTTCTGTACTATTCAATGTGCTAATATGTCTTATTTTAAAATTCAAATTATCAAGATATTCAGTATATATTTTTCTTATTAATTCGCTTTCCATAGTCTATCTCCTAAAATGGTATATCTTCGTTTGTTGCTTCTTTATAAGGTAAATCAAACTGTCCAAAAGGTTGTGTATCTTCTGCTGTGTTGTTATCAACAAATTCAAGTATCTCTGCTCTATTTACTAAAATGTCTGTTGTGTATCTTTTTGAGCCGTCCTCTGCTGTAAAGCTACCTGTTTGAATACTGCCCTCTACTAATATTTTTCTGCCTTTTCCTGAGTATCTATTTATCGTTTCTGCTAGTTTATTCCAAGCTACACAATTTATAAAATCGGCTGTTGGTTGTCCTTTTGCTTCTGCTTCTTGTCGCTTTTCTTTTGACATTCCTCTATCTACTGCAAGTGTTAATCTGCAATATGCTGTGCCTGTTTGTGTATATCTTATTTCTAAATCTTTTGCTATTCTTCCTGTTAAAATTACTGCGTTCATATTTTTTATTCTCCTATCTCTATTTCATATTTTTATCAAAAGCAAGTTTTGTATAATATTCAAGTGCTTTATCGTATCTGTCTATTGTTAAATCTTTGATTTTTTGTAATTCTTCTGTTAAGTTTACACCTGCACTTTCAATCAAATTAATCAATGTTTCTCTTTGCTCTGTGCTAATTAAATTTTGTTGTGGTACTTTTTGTTGTGCAGGTTGTTTTTGTGCTTGTGGTGTTTCTTTTTTAGTTGTTTTATTTGCTTGTTGTTTTGGTGCTAAAGTGTAACTGTCTTTATCAGGGTCATCCTCTGTTGGTATGCAAAAAACTTGAAATAAAGCGTATTTATAAGCTATTGACATAGCTTTATTCATTCCTTTATCGCCACTATCCATAGCCTCCCCAATAACTTTAACAACTATATTTGAGCCATCTTCGGCATAAAAAGTAAATTTAATAGTTGCTATTGTATAAATTATCAATCCACCATTTTTAGATGTTCTTTCTTCTCTTGAAAAGTCCTCCACTTCAGGAGCGACAAAGATATTATTTTTTGACAAAATCGGGTGCATTGCATTCATTACATCATCAATCCCCCTAAACCTAAATTTTTGGAGTTGATTGTAGTTGTCTTTGCTTATGGAATTAACCTCATTCATAGCTTTGATTATATTTTGATATATTTTTTCTGCCATTATTTTATCCTCAAACTTTCTCCCTGATGTATTTCACAACCTTTTACATCAACATTATTCTTTAAATCATTTAATATAGCTTTTTTGTCGATTTTAGGTTCTTGCTCTATTAAATATTTTTTATCTATCAACTTTTCATCAAGTATATTTACACCTGCAGGATTGTTTTGTATATTTAACTTGAATAAGCCTAAATCGACCTTTTTTTGTCCTATTTTATTCATTTCAGTATATAAGTATTCTTTTATACTTTCCTTATGATTTTCAAGTGTTTTTCGCCTGTCTGATAACCTTTTTTCTTCAGCCTTAAATCCGTCTATATCACTATCAATATTTTTGATATACTTAACTAAATTTAAAGCCTTTTCGTTAAATTCTTCTTTGATTTCATTAAGTCCGTCTAGTAATACTTGCTTTATGTTTTCATCTGCATTATCAAGTAGTAATTCTAAATTTTGGTATCTTTCTGTAATTTCGTATAGTTTAGCCATTGTTTACCTCCTAATTACTTTTCTAATTCTCTTAACCTGTTATAAATAGTCTTTCTTATTCTTTGTACTAAAGCCATATTTACATATCCATTATTTTTATGTGAGTTAATTCTATGATTGACCCATAATTCTTTCAAATCATTTTCTGCTATTGTTCTTATAACTTCTTGTAGTCTTTCTTCTTGTTCTGTCATAATTACCACCTTTATTTTTTTAATTTATACACCACTAAAGCTAAATATTTGTTATCCTCGTTAGGTTCTGAATTTCTACGTATGCTAAAAACTTCTATATTCTTACTACTTAAAAATTTTTCGACATTTTTTTCTAATTTTTCTAAATTTTCATTTTCAAATAAACGAAAATAAATATCTGACATTTCAAATCTCCTTTTCTATTAACTGTAACATTTCTTTTAAAATACGTTTTTGCCTTTGAAATTCTGCTTTATTTATTCTTGTGCCTTTCATTGTGATACATTGTTCTTTTACTTTTCTAGCTGTCAAAACAAAATTATCCATATTCTTTGAAAAGTTTTCTATTTTGTTCATAGCTACACCAAAAGAGCCATAAAAGTAACTCCTATAAAAGCCACAGTCAAAACTCTATTTCTGAATTTAAGTTCTTCTATTTCGCTTTGTAATGCTTTATTTTCGCTTTTTTCATACTTAGCTATATAAGTAATTGTCTTTTCTGTTTTCGTTTCGTTTTGACGCGAATAATCAACATAGCTGTTATATTTTGTTGTATAGTTATTTAAGTTATCATAAGTTGCAATTCTCATTAGTGAATACCTGCCTTTCTTAATTGTTCGATTAATAGTTTTATTTGTTTTTTAACATACTTCATATCTCTATATTTTGACGTTTTTTCACGTTCTATCCCATAAGGTATATAATCTGTTTGACTGTTACAGTCAAAGCCTATTACACGTCTTTTATTATGAATTTTGTTATAAGTTATTCCGTTGTGTACTTGTAATAAATCTAATGTTGATTGATATAACTCTTTGTCATCTTCTAAAATTACATTAGCATATAAAAAGCCATATTCACTATGTCTGCCTATTTCATAAGTATAATCATTTAATTTACTTGTAAATCTTTGCCCTTTTGTCATATACTCACAATCTCTAATGTATTTTGTAAACTCACTTTTTACATAACTTTGAATGTTCATTTTTGCCCCTCTTTTTTCTACATAACCCCATCAAAAAAATCTTTTGTGAATTTCGGTATGTTCTTTTCGTTTTTTGTGTTATAATAATGTTTGAATAAGTAAAAGTGCATTAGTGGTTTTATCCATACAATATAGTTTTGCTTGTCTGGATTTATAAAACTTTCTTTTGGATAATAACCCTCTTTTACTTTTTCGTTAAATTTATGCAAGTGTCTTATAGCTGTTCTTGTTTGTTTGCCTATGATACAAGCAAGTTGCTGTTGATTGACAAAAAGTTCCCCTCTGTTGTATAAATTTAACATTTCTTCTGTTGCGTGTCTTTTTAAAATTAAATCTAATTTTTTGTTCATTTTCTCAACTCATTTCGGTTTTTGCTATATTCTTTATTTTTCCTGTTCTAAAATTTCTTTCAAGTGGTTGTCCATATTAAAATTCTTTTTCTTTTCTAGTGTTAATTTTATTTCGCCAAATTTAATATAAGGTCTTCTCTCTGCATAAACAACATTGTTATAAACGTTTGTGTTTTCTTCCCAACCATAATAGTTAATCAACATATTGACTAAATCATATTCGGTTAAATCCTTTTTTATAAATTCTTCTAACTCAATAATTATTTTGTCTTTTTTTCTCATCTCTGCTTTTAGATTTTTTACATAAGCACTTAAAAAGGTTATCTCAGAGTTTCTTCTTTCAAAAAATTTTTCTAGCATAAATCTACTCCATTTCTATTAATGGTAAATATCCGTTGTTTTTTAGTAATTCGTATAAAAACAATCTGCCTTTGTTTGTCCACTTTGTTGTTAAATTAGTTTCGTTTATTCCGTTTTTATTTATAAAGTCAAAAGTTTCTGAGTGAGTGTATCCTTTGTCGTGATATTTACTATACAGCAACCATTGATTAGCTTGTTTGTATTGTATTTTTAAATCATGTAATATCTTGTTAAATCTTGTAGCACTCATTCCATAATCTTTTGCTATCTGTGTTACATTCATTAAAGACTTGCTTTTTAAAATCTTATCTACATAATCTGCCTTTGGCTTTAACTCTCCTATTTGTTGGCTTTTTATGTTGTTTTCGATTTCTAGTGCTTTTCTTTTTTCCTTTTCTTCTTTTAACTCTGTAGCTAATCTGATTATAAAATCAGGACTTGTTAAGGCTTCTTTTAGCACTTCGTCTGTCATATATGCTCCGTGTTTTCTGATATTTGGTAAAACTTCGTGTGTTATCCACCTTTTAAACGCTTTCGCTTCTTTTTTTCTACTAACTAAAATTAAGTTATAAAGTCCGTATTCGTTAACTAAATTAGTTTCTCCACCACTTAACCCTATGTTAAACATAGACTTCTCATCTTCATCTAATCTTTGTACTGCTTGAGTTGTATTTTTTATATCTAAACATTTACAAATATCACTTGCTACAAAATAAATCTCGTTATTATGTTCTAATGTCCTCACTTGTCCAAAATCTGAATTTTCAAAAATTTTAATTTCGTTCATTTTCGTTCTCCCTTTCTATAAATTTTTTTGAGCAATCAACACAACGTGCTGAAATTCCGTATAAATCAAAATTATCATCTTTTGCTAACTCTACTAAATCGACCATAATTTCTTTTTCACAGTCAGAACATTTAATAAAGACGTTGTCATAGTCTATATCTATTCTGACAATTTTTCCTTTGATTTTTTTCTTTACATAAAACATTTTATTTCTCCTTTCTGTTTTTATTTGTATTAACTTGTTGTATTATATACAACATTTTAATTAAAAAAATATATATTGATTTCTGCTTCATCAATATTTAATTTTGAAATAAAAAGTTCTATTTCGCTTCTTTTAATTTCTTTTTTTCCGTTAAGAATTTTACTTAACCAATTTTGAGTTTTGCCAATGCTTTCGGCAAAATTCTTTTCTGAATTATATAACTCTCTTATTCTACCTCTTAATTTAGCATAATTCATTATTTTTCCCTCCTCTCTTTTATGATGTTTTGTTTTGTTTTAACCTGTTGTATTAGGTACAACATTATTATACTACCCAAAAATAACTTTGTCAACACTTTTTACAACTTTTTTTATAAAAAAATAAAAAAAATGTATATTTTTGCTAAAAATGTTGTATTTTTTATAAAAAATGTTGTGTTTATAATTGACAAATTTAATTTTACTTGTTATAATACAATTAATCATTAAGGGAGGTTATTTTTTATGAAAGAAGATTTTAAGAAAAGATTACAAATGGCTTTAAATGAAAGACATATTACTCAATCTGAATTAGCAAGAAAATTGAATATTCATAGAGCTACAATAAATAATTATATAACAGGCAAACACGAACCTGATAGAGATAGAATAGATAAAATTGCAAAATGTTTACAAGTCAATCCTGCTTGGTTATTAGGTTATGACGTTGATATAGAGATAGACAATAATAGAGAAAGTTTTGATACTCCTCAATTCAAAATACTAGCTAGAAATTTTGAAAAGTTAAACGAAAAAGATAAAGATACTATTATTAAAATGATAGCTGTTATGATTGATGAGCCTGATGATAACCCTATAAAATAACAAAGGATAATTTGTATATGAATAAAGAAAAAGTTTATAACATAACATCAAATTTTATAAGTGAAAATAAACTATTTCAATATCCAATAGATTTATTTTCACTATGTAAAATATATGATTGGAAAATAAAATATTATAATAAAAAAGATAATAAAGAATTTTTTCAAATATCAACTGACGGCTTTGTAGTACAAAATAACAATAAATACATTATATTTTTAAATAAAGATATGTTATTAAGTCGGCAAAGATTTACTATTGCTCACGAAATAGGTCATATCATATTAGGTCATCATAATTTAGACGGATACAATTTAATTGCAAATAGTGGCTTAGATACAGATGTAGAGCAAGAAGCTAATATGTTCGCAAGACTTATTTTGTGTCCTGCTCAGATTACAAGATATTTGCCAAAAAATTCTGATTGTATTTCTAGCTTTTTTAAAGTTAGTAAACAAATGGCTGAATTAACTTTGCAATATTCATATTGTGATTTAAAAGGAATGGAATGTATAGAAGATATATCCTATGAAAAAAGCATATCAAAATTTCAAGAAAAATTAGGTATAGAAACTAATATTTTTGAATATTAATATAAATAAATAAGGTGTCAATTTAAAATTAATATAGAAAGAAAATTCAGGAGGTAAAAAATGAAAAAGAAAATCATAGCTTTAATGCTAACAAGTTTAATTTTAGTTAGTTGTGCCAACAAAAAAGAGGAAACAAAAAAAGAACAAACAAAATCAACCGAAAAAGTTGAAAAAACAGAACAAACAAAGAAAGAAGAAAAAAAGGAAAGTACAAAAACTAACACGGAAAAAATAAACACAACAAACGTGAATAAAAATATTTCACTAAAAAACGTTGATATAACTATCACAACTGTATCAAAATATAAATTAACTTTTTTAGATGATACATTTTTACAAACAGTTAAAAAATCAAGTAAAAATGATAGGGAGCTTTCAAAAGCAACATTAAATAACCCTATTGGAAATTTAACAATTAATATAAAAATAAAAAATAAGTCTGATAAAATTGTTAATGTTCCACTTAAATCAATAATTTTACAAAATAATATAAAAGGTTTGATAAATAGTGGAGAAAATATTTATAATGATTTTCCTGTAAAATTTTTCAACTTGAACCCTAAAGAAGAAAGAACATTTAATTTAAACTATTTTTTCTCAATGGAAGATATACAAAATATAAAACAAATTGATTTAATGCTTTCATCTGTTTTTCAAGTTGAACCAAAAGTGAAAGAATTGGAAGAAATAGGAAATCAACAATTTAATATAGATTAAAAACAAAATAATATCTCAACTCAAAAAATCGGTTTTTGCTTAATTTACAAAAGAGGAGCAAAGACAAAATGTATATAGAAAAAACAAAAAACAATAAATTCAAGTTTATAGAAACTTATACAGACTATTTTGGAAATAGAAAGAAAGTGTCTGTAACACTTGAAAAAAATACAAGACAATCACAAAATCAAGCCTATGAGATTTTGCAAGAAAAAATTAAAAAGTCTATTGATATTTTCAATGTAGAATATAATTTTTTAGATTGTTTTTACAAATATATGGAATATAAGAAAAATACTGTTAAGCCTACAACTTATAGAACATATAACGTTATTTATAATCAAATAATAAATAATTCACAAAATTGGAAATTATCTGAAATAAAAGCAAAACATTTATTATCTATATTTAACGAAAACGAAAAAAATCTACCTCACAAAATTATAATCTTAAAAGATTTTATAAAATGGTGTTACAAAAAAGATTTTATAGATGATATAAATTTTCTACAAAAAATAGATACTCCAAAATGGAAAACAAAAGAAAAAGAAAAGCTGTATCTTGAAAAGGAAGAAACAGAAGATGTACTATTATTTTTTTCTGAAAATGAATTAATTTATATGATTATAAAAATACTTTTAAATACAGGACTAAGAGTTGGAGAATTACTCGCTCTAAACTATTCTGACCTTAATGGAAATACTTTATCTATAAATAAAACAGAATATAGAGGAATTGTATATAATAGCACTAAAACGAAAAAATCTACAAGAAATATAGCTATTAATCAAGAAGTGATACAAATACTCTATAAGCTAAAACAAAGGCAAATAAATAGCAAAATTTTAGCATTTAACGATAATAGAATATTTGCAGGTGTAAACAAAATAAGCTATACAAGTTTTGTTGAATATTTAAACTCATATAAGCCTATACATTTACATCCTCATATTTTTAGACATACTCACGCAAGTTTACTTATAGAAAGAGGAATAAGTGTAGAAACTGTATCAAGAAGATTAGGTCACGAAAACACAACTGTAACTAAAAAGATATATATACACTTAACAGAAAAATTAAAAGAACTAGAAAAATAAGAGAAAGAGAGGCGAGTGAATGTCTATTCAAAAAGAACCATTATTTTTAGAAGCATTACCTGTGATGCAACAATTAGTTGATGCAGGGTATGAAGCCTATTTTGTAGGTGGTTCAGTAAGAGATATGCTCCTTCATAAGCCTATTTCAGATGTAGATATTGCTACCAGTGCTACTCCTCAAGAAGTTAAAGAGATATTTTCTCATACAGTTGATGTGGGAATTGAACATGGTACGGTGATAGTCATTTATCATAAAGAAGGTTATGAAGTCACAACCTTTCGAACAGAAGAAGGTTATGAGGATTTTAGACACCCAGATAAGGTAACTTTTGTTCGCTCATTAGAAGAAGATTTAAAACGTCGTGATTTTACGATTAATGCATTAGCGATTGGAATTGATGACCAATTGATCGATTTTTTCGATGGTATTGGTGATTTAGAACGTCAATGTATTCGATGTGTGGGAG